>ENA-UPSM01000011-UPSM01000011.1-activated-sludge-metagenome-genome-assembly--contig:-NODE-11-length-260759-cov-10.436027_pt1 | contig 260759 bp, 204 predicted proteins | sample MGYA00238181_ERZ773283 | MGnify/ENA primary metagenome ERZ773283 (study PRJEB29023, sample SAMN05720199) | activated sludge metagenome | isolation source: Anaerobic digester | place: Japan... | reverse complement strand
ACCCAGATTGCCTTTGCCGATCACCTCTCTTTTCTAAACTGTCAGGTAGCTAGAAGGAGATCACAATCACAACCAACGCCCAAACCGAGGATTCCATACCAACCGACAGACCGGACAGAATGGTGGTGGCAGGGCCTGTATCAGTCGATTTGACAATATCCTGAACAGGAGCTTTCTTGGTCGCCGTGAAGTAGGAGGTCAGAGGATTGAAGGCAACCGCCAGACCCACGCCAATGGTGGTCAGCATGCCCATGCGCCAGTCACCTACATAAGTGATCGCAAGAATGAAGGCCCAGAGAATAGTATTGAACGAGGATACCTCGTAAGATCTGAACATCGCTTCTTCGGCATCGTGGGCGCGCAGGAATTTGATAGGGAACTTTTCCCAAATGGGAACTGTGAATGTTCCCAAAATTGAGCTCAGTACACCAATTGCGCGAATAATCAACGGGTAAACAATCCAAACGATGCTACCTGTGCTTTCATAAAGCACCAGGCCAAGGATCAGGGCAGAAACAATGGTAACTTCGTAGCTTTCAAAGATATCGGCAGCCATACCAGCGCAGTCGCCTACATTATCGCCAACCAGGTCAGCAACTACAGCAGCGTTACGCGGATCATCTTCAGGGATATCTTTTTCTACTTTACCCACCAGGTCTGCGCCAACATCTGCAGCCTTGGTATAAATACCGCCGCCAACGCGCATGAAAAGAGCAAGCAGGGTGCCGCCAAAGCCGAAACCAAGTAAGGCATCTGGAGCTGCGGTGCCGAAAATAATGAAGATGACCGTACCGCCGAACAGTCCCAGGCCATCTGTCAGCATGCCCGTAATTGTACCGGCATAGTAGGCAATCGAGAGAGACTCATTGAAGTCTCGGCGAGCGGCAGAGGCAGAACGGACACTGGCCTGAATAGCCATGCGCATGCCGAGTTGACCCACCGTTAAGGAGAAGAAGGCGCCCATAAAGAACGCAATGGTGCGGCCGACAGAGACAGCGATAACAGCGTTATCGCCGAAACGATCAACAGCCTCTTTAGTGGGTTCTACAACGTAGACACTCAGAAACAGTGCCACGCCGAGCAAGAGGATTGCCGGGAGGATTGTTTTCAACTGGCGGCTAAGGTAGCTATTTGCGCCAACTCGAATTGCGTCCCAGACTTCTTGCATCTTCGGTGTGCCCTTATCTTTCTTGAGCACGTTGCCCCGCAGCAGCCATGCATACAGCAGGCTGATAAAGGCCACAAGCAGCACACATAGAATAGCAATCTGCTCAAATGGTGTCTTGAGGCCGCGCTCTGCAAGACCAAATATGTCCATACTTCCTCCAAATTGATAGGGATTTAAAGAGACTAGATTATTTTACTTAAATGTGAATGATTGTCAATTGAAGATGGGCGAGAATTTATTCAGTCTAAAGATTAGTATTAGATTAGAATTCACCAACCTTATTGACTTTAGGGGGAGCGCAATTGTATAGTGTATTGCGGCAAACAATTGGCAGCAAGTAGTCTGACAATTGCTCCAAAGCAATATGGGCGGGCTGCTTTTTATAATAACCCCGATTCGGTAACTGAGGTGCGAAGGATCTGCTTGATCAGAGCCAATCGGAAACAGTTGAGAGATTGTCACTATTTGAGTCAGTGCCATTTTGTGCCAAATGGCCTACTTGATTTTTGCCTGAAAAACGTGTATTCTGGATAACAGGACTAAAACGGGGCACTGAAATCCATTCCAATAAGAGGAATTGCGCAAACTGTATGGAGAACCCTTTCATTAACGTAGTCGACGAAGAAGACGAAGAATATCCAGCGATAGCCCGCCTGATTGAACTGGGGCGGCAAAAAACTTTTGTAACAATAGACGATATTCTGCATTTCTTTCCAGACGCAGAGCAAGACGTGGAGCAGCTTGAAGAGGCTTTTGCGGCGCTGATGAGCGCTGGTATTCCTTATCTTGAGGATGAAGCGCCGCTGGCTGAGCCATCTGAAGATGAGTTGATCCTTGAAGAAGAGCCCAACGAACGAGCGCCCGAAGTTGCAATTGACGATCTTGAAAACATTGATACCGACGATACCATTGGGCTATATCTTAAAGAAGTCAGCCGTGTTCCGCTACTAACAGCGGAAGAAGAAGTGGAGCTTGCTCAACGGATTGAACGCGGGCGCATGGCCCGCGAAGAGCTCGCGCGGGGTAATGTTAATACCCGCCGCCGGTTGGAACTGCGCAAGCTAATTGAAGACGGTTGGGCGGCGCGCGAGCACCTGATTACGGCTAACTCTCGGCTGGTGATCAGTGTGGCGAAGAAGTATATGGGGCGCGGTGTTCCTTTTCTGGATCTGATTCAGGAAGGAAATATCGGCCTGATTCGGGCAACCAAAAAATTTGATTACCGCCGCGGACACAAGTTTTCCACTTATGCCACCTGGTGGATCCGGCAGGCAGTGACCCGCGCGATTGCCGACCAGGGACGTACAATTCGGGTGCCAGTGCATATGGGCGACCAAATTAACAAGCTACTGCGAGTGCAGCATCAATTGACCCAGCGCCTGGGACGCGAACCAACTGTGGACGAACTAGCACACTCGCTGGATGTTCCCCCTAAAAAAGTGGAGAACATGATCCAGGTAGCACGGCGACCACTTTCACTGGAAACACCAACAGACGACGAAGAGGATTCTGTGCTGGGTGATTTCATTGAGGACGACGAGGCGCCGCCGCCCGATGACACCGTGACCTACAACCTGCTGCGGGAGCATCTAGAAGAAGTGTTGAACTCGCTGCCTCCGCGCGAGGTGAGAATTTTACAGTTGCGCTATGGGCTGCTGGACGGACAGGCTTATACGCTGGAAGAAGTTGGGCGTAAGATGGGCGTCACCCGTGAGCGCGTCCGGCAGATTGAGGCACAAGCACTGAGCCGACTGCGCCATCCCACCATTCGGCGAAAATTGCGCGACTATTTGGGCGAATAAGTCAGACTCTTTTATCAAAACAACGGCAAGGAGCAGTTCAACAGCCTTGCCGTTTGTATTTTAAAACAGGGCAAGCAAAAATGCTTGCAATATTATTAAATCTGATGCATACTAAAACGTGGAGGACCTCTCTTCATGGCCAAAATATCTCTTCGCGCATACCAACGTGATATAGAAAACCTGATTGAGCGTGGTCAGACAGACGAAGCCATCGCCCATTGCAAATATATTCTTCGTTATTATCCCAAGCATATTGAGACGTATCGCCTGCTGGGTAAGGCATACATCGAAAGCCAGCGCTATACCGAGGCGTCGGATATTTTGCAGCGCGTCCTGTCGGTTATTCCAGATGATCTGGTGGCGCAAATTGGGATGAGCATTATTCGAGAGGATGAAGGCAATTTAGACGCTTCCATCTATCACATGGAGCGCGCCTTTGAAATCCAGCCATCGAATGTTGCTGTGCAGGAAGAATTGAAGCGGCTTTATGGGCGCCGGGATGGCGTTGAACCGTCCAAGATTCGTTTGACCCGAGGGGCCTTGGTGCGGATGTATGCCCGCGGAGAGCTCCACCAACAGGCCATTGGGGAAATTCGCGCCGCGCTTGCTGAAGAGCCCAACCGGATCGATTTGGAAGTCATTTTAGCAAAAATGGCAGTTTTATCGGAGAAAAAAGTAGAAGCCGTAGAAATCTGTGGGCGGGTGCTGGCAAAATTACCATATTGCGCTGAAGCGAATCGCCTGCTGGCAGAAATATTGCCCGAAACCAGCCGGGCAGAAGATGCTAAAATTTATCAGCAGCGCCTGATTGACCTGGATCCATACCTGGGATATATTTCTCCAACAACGCCAACCACCAATGATGTCCCTGAAAATGCGGTTGCACTGGAACGGTTAGACTGGCAGCCCGGCGAGACCCAGCCCGACACGCGCCCGCAGTGGGCGCAGGCTGTGGGCGCCAGTTGGGATACGCGGGAAGAGGAAGCCCCTGCTGCAGATTGGCTATCTGCGGCTATGCCGCCGGCTGAGCAGCCCTCACCTGCTGCACAGCCCAGCGCGCCAGATACCGGAATTCCGGATTTTCTGCAGGCAGCAGGCTGGAGCGTATCGGACGGCGACGCGACATCACGCCCAGAGACTCAAGTCTCGGGATTGGAGCAAGGCGAAGACCTTGGCGCCGGAGAACTGGCGGCGGCTGAAATGCCCGATTGGCTGCAATCCATTGCGCCGCCGCAAACGGGTGCGCCTGCCGAATCGGGCACCCCAGAAACCGAGGAAGACAGCGCACGCTGGCTGGATCAAATGATGGCAGCCCAGCCACCGGCAGAATCAGCGGAATCTATTGCACCAATAGACGCGGCTGCTGTACCGCCTGTTGATCTATCTGCAATGGATATGCCCGATTGGCTTTCTGGACTGACCGGGGAAACCCCGGTGGACAATGCGCCATCACCAGAACCTGTTACTGGAGAAGAACCTGCTGCTCCCACTGAGGCGGTTCCGGATTGGTTGTCAGGTCTTACGGGTGAAACCCCAACAGCCGAAGTGCCCGAGGTAGAAGCTGAGCTTCCCGCGATTGAAGCCGCGGCTCCCGCAGAGCCAGCCGAAGCGCTGCCAGATTGGTTGTCGGGTCTTACGGGCGAGGCCCCAGCGGCTGAAGTGCCCGAGGTAGAAGCCGAACTTCCCGCTGTTGAAGCTGAAATCCCGGCAGAACCGGCCGAAGCACTGCCAGATTGGTTGTCAGGTCTTACGGGCGAGGCCACAGCGGCTGAAGTGCCCGAGGTAGAAGCCGAACTTCCCGCGATTGAAGCCGAGGCTCCCGCAGAGCCAGCCGAAGCGCTGCCAGATTGGTTGTCGGGTCTTACGGGCGAGGCCCCGGCGACTGAAGCGCCCGAGGTAGAAGCCGAGCTTCCCGCGATTGAAGCTGAAATCCCTGCAGAACCGGCTGAGGTGCTGCCAGATTGGCTGTCAGGCCTTACGGGTGAATCCCCGGCGACTGAAGTGCCCGAGGTAGAAGCCGCTCTTCCCGTTGTTGAAGCTGAAATCCCGGCAGAACCGGCCGAAGCGCTGCCAGATTGGCTGTCAAACATTGCGGGTGAAACCCCAATAATTGAGACCCCAGAGATCAAAGCCGAAACCGAGATCCCGGTTCTTGAGCCAGAAGTGCCTGTAGAACGGGCAGAAACTTTACCGGATTGGTTATCTGTGTCCACCGACGAGTTGCCCGTAGAGGCAGAACCCACTGCCCCACAGACCGAGGCGGCTCCTGAGTGGATGCCAGAAACAGCACTGCCCGAAGAAAAACCTGTTCGTTCGGAAACAGAGGGAGCCCCCACTATTGACCAGGCGCTGCCAGATTGGCTGGCTGGAATTGGCGAGCCAGTAGATGAACAACCCGAACCCCAAGCGGCTGAACCCGTAGCAGAAGCGCCAACCGAAGATGAAGGCTTTGCCTGGTTAGAGGCACTGGCAGCCCGGCAAGGCGCCGAAGCAAATGAGCTTTTAGTGGCGGCTGAAGATCGCCGAGAGACACCCCCTGATTGGGCAACCGAAGCCGAGGCCGCAGAAACTGCTCAAGCTCCAATAGAAGAATTGGCAGAGCCTGTTGCTGAAGCAGCGACTGCATTGATTGAAACGCCAGTAGAGGAAATCGCCGAAACTGCGGCAGCCATCAGCGAGCTCCCGACAGAAGCAGCCCCCGCAGCCGAAGAAGCTCCAACTGCTGCCGGTGAAGACGAGGCCTTTGCCTGGTTGGAAGCGCTGGCGGCGCGGCAGGGTGCTGAAGCCGACGAACTGCTTGTGGCAGCAGAAGATCGGCGCGAGACTCCGCCAGATTGGGCTCTCGAGGCTGAAAAGCCACAAACAGAGGCGGTAGAAATTCCCGAACCCGAAGCCGTGGCTGCAGAGCCTGTAATTGAAACGGCGGCGGACCTGATGGTTGAAGCAGTTGAACCCGAAGCTCAAATCGGCACTGAACCGGCAGCCGAGCTGCCAGCGGAGGCTGCTGCGCCGCAGACTGCCTCTACCTCGGCAGAGGATGAGGCTTTTGCATGGCTGGAGGCCCTGGCGGCGCGCCAGGGCGCCGAAGCTGAAGAACTACTTGTTGCTGAAGCCGATCGGCGCGAGACGCCGCCCGATTGGGCGCTGCAAGCAGAGGAGCCGGTCGGTGCGGCAGCTTCACTAGAAGAACCCGAAACTGCTACAGTAGAAGATACCCGCCCAACCCGGATTAAACCCGAAGCTGAAGTTTCACCGACCGAGATTGCGCCAGAGGTCACCATGCCCGTGACAGAAGCACTAGCGGAAGTGATCAAAGAACAGCCTGTGGTCGGCGAGGTGCCGCCGGCAGAACCCGTATCCACAGCGGCTGCGACTCCCAGCGAAGACGAGGCATTTGCCTGGTTGGAAGCACTGGCAGCGCGCCAGGGCGCTGAAGCCGAAGAACTGCTTGTGGCTGAAGCCGATCGACGCGAAACTCCGCCCGAATGGGTGCAGGAAGCTGAAGCGAGTGCGCCTGAAGCGCTGGTGGAAACGCCGAGCGAAGAGATTATTGAACCCGTGCAACAGCTAGAAGAAGCGCCGGAGCCACTTGCTGGAATTGAACCCTCTGAGGAAATGGTTGCTGAGGCGCCCGAGCAACCCGTGGCAGAGATGCCCGCCTGGATTGCGGCTGCTGTTGCAGAAGAAGCCAGCCAACCTGAGCCACCGCAACTTGAACCTGAGGCAGCCGAGTTGGAACCCGCAACTACCGAAGAGGCGATCCCGGACTGGCTGCAAGGATTGGCTCCGACCGAGGAGAAGCCGCAAGAATCGGTGCTGGAATGGCTGGGACGCGAGGAAGGCGGACAGCCCATCACGCCGCCCAGGTTTACCGAGCCGCAGGTTGTTGATCAAAGAGAATCCCCTGTCGAAGAAGAACCGGTCAGCTTACCGGCAGAAGAAGTTAAAGACGCCGCAGAAGTTCATCGTCAGGCACAGGAAGCCCTGTGGAAAGGCGATCTCAAAACTGCAATGGCGCTTTATAACCGGCTGATTGAAAATGGGCTGATGCTAGAGGAAATTATTCACGATCTAAGAGACGCCCTGTATCGATACCCAGTTGATGTTGAGGTCTGGCAAACGCTGGGCGACGCCTATGCACGCAGCAACCTCTTACAGGAAGCTCTGGAGACATATACCAAAGCTGAAGAATTGATCCGCTAACATTACGGAGGCTATTTTGGAACGGACACTGGTTTTAATCAAGCCCGACGCAGTACAACGCGGCTTAATGGGCGATATTATTGTGCGCCTGGAGCGCCGGGGGTTGAAATGTGTGGCCGCCAAGTTTCTACAAGTGAGCAAAGAGCTTGCCGAACAGCATTATGCAGTGCACAAAGGCAAACCATTTTACGAAGGGCTGGTGCGATACATCACAGCCAGCCCGGTGATGGCAATGGTGTGGGAAGGGCCCAACGCAATTGCAGCGGTACGGCAGACGATGGGTGCCACCCGCCCCACCGAAGCTGCGCCAGGTACAGTTCGCCACGACTTTGCACTTGAAATGAGCCGCAATCTGACGCATGCCTCTGATGCACCAGAGACCGCAGCCCAGGAAATTGCTTTATGGTTCAAACCGGATGAAATTGCGCCCTGGGATCGGTGTACAGATCCCTGGCTGTTTGGTAAAAATTAGCCCTCTTTTACTAAGGAGAGACATTGGAAAGAACTGTTCCAACCACGGCATCCGGGGAGATTGATCTTTATCTCCGGACAATGTATTCATTGCTCCGGACCACGGCGGATGTGCAAATCCGGACTCTGGAAGAAGTGCATGCCGGCATCAATTCGCCGCTGCATGCTGGCGCCCGGATGGAAAGCCCGGATACTGCGGCTTTTACGTACAGTATGCTCAGATTGCCTTCCTGTATGCCACAGGTTAGAACGGTTATTCTTGGACAAAGCGCTGAATTGTTTGCGCGCTCTGGCTATCCCAATATTGAAAACTGGCAGCCGGTATCGGCACGGGCACGCCGGCGACGCTGCTATTTTAATCGTCAGGATATTCTGGCCTGTTTTATTGCCAGTCGATCTGATATTGATGATGTTGTGCCCGCACTTACGGCTTACCAGATTGAATGGAATAAGCTGCATGACCTGCTGAAAGAATGCCCAGAGGGAACTATTGAAGATGCGGCGAAAGGCGATTCGGGGGCGTTTACCAATCTGGCAAAAGTCTTAAGAGTGACCCCAAATGATTTGCAGCGGCTATGGGTTGTCTGGGGGGCGCTTGAGACCGCTCAAAATGGCGAAACAAATGATGCCCGGGCCGCTCGATTTCTTCAGCGGATTGCCCAACAAAAATGTGCTTTGCGGCTGCGCTTACTGGGTGGGTCGCTGAGCGATTACTGGCGCGCCACTCGGGCCTGGTGGGATAATATTGAACATCAGCAGCCAGGTCTGCTGGATCGACCTGTATATTTTATATCCAGCAATACGCACAGCCTGTCTAATTTACTGTCTGGTTTTGGGTTGACGCTTCAATCAACGCTAGAGGACTACTTGAGATTGCCTGAAAACCTCAAGCTGCAGGAAGAATGGCAGACCATTCAATCGGGGCAGTTGGGGTCAAGCCGTGAGAATTTCCTCTATTACATTCTCAAAAAATACCAACAATCAGAGTATGGACGCCAAGCCGGGCAGCAGCAAATAGACTGCGAGAAAAACGCAGGAATTTACCGGGTGCCCAGCGAACACTATTTTGATATTGACGCACAAGTTGTTGAGATCAATAAACTGGATATTACCAACCTGGACCCACGACTCAAGGAAAAAGGACCGGCTTACCCGGGCGATTTATCAATTTTACGAAATAGTAATGCGCTTATCTTGAATGTGGATTATCCGCTGGGACTGGCAGCATATAATATCTTGTCCAAAGTAGCCGAACACGCCAGCCCCGTACTGGGCATTTACATTATGGGCAAGGCTGCCAGCTTAAATGGTGTGGTTGGGGACGTGATGATCCCCAACGTTGTGCATGATGAGCATTCTCACAACACTTATCTGTATCAGAATGCGTTTACCGCGGCATCAGTATCGCCTTATCTGGTCTACGGCACTGTGCTGGATAATCAAAAAGCAGTCAGTGTACTGGGTACGTTTTTGCAGAATGCTGAAATTATGGATGTCTTTTATCGGGAAGGATACACCGACATTGAGATGGAGGCTGGACCGTATTTATCTGCCATCTACGAGATGTCACGCCCGAAGCGGCACCCGGTGAATGAGCTGGTAAATCTGTATGGTGTGCCTTTTGATATCGGCGTTTTGCATTATGTGTCAGACACGCCGCTCAGCAAAGGTCAAAACCTTGGGGCGGGAACCATGTCCTATTATGGTATGGACTCAACCTATGCGACATCTATTGCAATTTTGCGACGAATTTTCCAAATTGAGGCACTAAGGCTGAGCGCCGATTAGGTCTATGACTACAATTTCGGGCGGGCAGAGAAAGCGCGCCCGCGGGGCAAACCACCAACCTTCCATTCCAAGGCCACGCGAGACATACAGCGTGGTATCTTGGATCTGGTACTGTCCCATCTCAAACCGCTTGCCGTAACGAGAAAAAGTCACAACAGCGCCATAAAAAGGGAGCCGGATCTGCCCGCCATGGGTGTGACCCGCCAGAACCAGGTCCATCTCAATCTCGGCTGCTTCTGGGGTCAGATCAGGTGAATGATACAGCAAGATAGAGTAGGCGGATTCGGAAATATCTGGCGCTAATTGCATAAACTCCTGACGGTCCAGTGGATAATCTCGATTTGCGATGCCCAAAATGCGGACGGGGCTGCCGGGCCAGGGCAGATCGATCCATTCGTCATTCAAGACCCGGATTGAGCTGTCAGAGAATAATGCCTGCATCTGGAGTGGGCCATCAACCGAACCCTGAACTGCATAGACGCCGTATGGTGCAGATAGCTGCCCCAACAACTGGCGAGTATCGGTCATCACGCCATCGTGTTCAAGGAAAGATAAATTGAGATAATCTCCCGTCCAGAAGATGACATCGGGTGACAGAGCAGCAACACGGGCAACGATCTCGGGCTCACGACGAGTGAGGTGTTCGGTATGCAAATCACTGAGATGGACGATGCGTAAGGTTTCTCCGGGTTTCAGGTCTGGCGTCTCGATTTGTACACGGCTGACCGTGAGCCAGAAAGGTTCGATATAAAATCCGTAGAATATCACGATGGTGAGCAGAGCATCCACAATTATTAATGGGACCGTCATCCTGCGACTGCCAACGCCAGGACGGCGACGGTTCAACCAGGCGCCGTATAGGCCCCACGCTATGAAGAGGAACAGGCGAACAAAAACGAATATCAGCCAAGGGGCAAGCGGATCACCATAGGAGAGACCCAAACGGGGCAAAACAGCCAGAGTTGCGTAATCTAAAATAATACAAAAAACGGTAATACCGAATGCTTTCCAGATATTGCAACGCATTTCCCATCCTTTAAGGAATATCTAAGGAAGTCGTATTATAATGCAAATTCTGTGTCTTATTAAAAGCCCCGCGCACCGGGCTCATCTTATGTCCTGTTGTTCAATCATCATTACATTACAGCACCCCACAGGAGGTGCCCATTGAGCAGATCACCCAGAATTCCGGATTACGACCTGCAGAAGGTTGTAACTCCCAATCGTCTTCTTGGCCTTTGGCGAATGATGACCGGTTTCCGATTAAAGTACCTGGGAGCAACTTTAAGCCTCGGGGTATCGGCATTATCCAAAACGCTGACCTATATGCTACTGCGGTATTTCGTGGATCATTATCTGGTTGCACAGACCGGCAGCGTACCTTTGATTTTCATAGCCCTGGGCTTTTTAGGGCTGGCGACCATCGAAGGCAGCATGACATTCACAAGCGGGCGACTGGCGGCACAAACCGCCGAAGGGATTACCCGCCGCCTGCGCAATTATTTGTTTGACCATATTCAACAGCTCAGCTTTTCCTACCATGATCAGGCGCAAACTGGCGACCTGATTGAGCGATGCACCTCTGATGTTGACGCCATGCGGCGATTCTTCAGCGATCAGGCGATTGGCATCGGGCGGATTATCCTGCTCTTCGCCATCAACTTTATTGCACTGATCAATATTAATCCAACGCTAGCGGTTGTCTCGATTGTCGTGCTGCCGCTCATCGTAGCTGCCTCGTTCTTCTTCTTCAAGCGCGTCTCAAAAGCCTATGCAGCTTATCAGGAACAGGAAGCAACACTTTCTACCACGCTGCAAGAGAACTTGACCGGGGTGCGGGTGGTTAAGGCGTTTGCCCGCCAGAAGTATGAAATGGACAAGTTTGAGCGTGATAACTGGGAGAAGTTCCTGCGCGGCAAGAAGCTAAACACCATGCACTCGCTGTTTTGGCCGGTTTCTGATGTACTGTGCGGGTTTCAGATGCTGCTGGGGTACTTCACCGGCGCAGTGATGGCGATTAACGGCATAATCTCAGTGGGCGATTATCTGGCGTACACAGGCCTGATCACTTACATCATCTTCCCGATGCGCAATCTCGGACGTATTATTGTGCAGCTCTCCACTGGCATGGTGTCGTTTGGGCGCGTGCGTGAGATTATCAAAGAGCGCCGAGAACCTCTGGATGAAGGTGATTATTTGCCGGAGAAAGCCGTGCGTGGGGAACTCCAATTCCAAAATGTTGGCTTTGAATACGAATCGGGCAGCAGCGTGCTGAGCGAAATCAACTTTGAAGTTTTACCCGGACAGGCAATTGCCCTGTTGGGGGCAACTGGCTCGGGCAAGACAACCCTGGTAAACCTGCTGCCAAGGTTCTATGAATATACGCATGGCAAGATTGAGCTGGATGGGGTTCCACTTCAACGCTACCCCCGGCGATACTTGCGGCAGCAGATTGGGATTGTGGAGCAGGAGCCCTTCCTGTTCTCCAGATCCATCCGCGAGAATATCTCTTACGGCGTGGGCCGAGATGTGGACATGGTTGAAATTGAAGCTGCGGCCCGGGCAGCGGCCATTCACGATGTGATTTTGAGCTTTCCGCAGGGATATGACACGATTGTGGGTGAAAAGGGCGTGACCTTGTCCGGCGGGCAGAAACAGCGGGTTGCGATTGCGCGCACTTTGCTCAAAAATCCCCGCATTCTGATTCTGGATGACTCAACGTCTTCGGTGGACACAGAAACTGAAGCGGAAATCCGGGCGGCGATGGAAACCCTGATGAAAAATCGGACGACCTTTATCATCGCACATCGGATTCAGAGCATTATGAATGCAGACTTGATCCTGGTAATGGATCAGGGACGCATTATTCAAAACGGTCAGCACGAAACGCTGGTATCGCAGCCGGGCATGTATCGAGATATTTACGATATTCAGACCCGGATTGAGGCTGAACTTGAGAAGGAGATCGCCAGTGTCAGCTAATTACATTGAAGAAGAAGAGTTTCAAACTCGGTTTAGCGGAAAAATCTTTGTCCGGATTCTGGGGTTGATTAAACCGCATTGGCCTCAGGTTGTTGGGTTTTTGCTTGCCATTCTGGTGGTATCGGGCCTGGATGCCTGGTTTACCTACTTGAGCAAACAGATTGTGGACAACGGGATTGTGCCACGGAATGTCGATTCACTACTAAAGACGCTGGAGCTGTACGGATCGTTAATCGTCATCCAGGCAATTGCGACATTCTTTTTCATCTTCTTTGTCAGCATTCTGGGTGAACGGGTGCGTTATGACCTGCGCCGGATGATGTTCAATCACCTCCAGAAGCTTTCGCTGTCTTACTACAGCCGCACCCCCGTAGGTTGGATTATTGCCCGGGTGACCTCTGATACGGAGCGCGTTTCAGATATGATTACCTGGGGACTGCTCGATTCAGCCTGGGCAGTGATGAACATCACCACGTCTCTGGTGTTCATGTTTGCAATCAACTGGCGCTTAACCCTGATCGTGCTTGTGATTCTGCCAATTCTGTTATATGTTGCCATTCAATTTAGAAAACGAATTTTGGTTCAATATCGGAAAGTACGCAAGCAGAATTCAAAGATTGTTGGCGCATACAATGAGAATATCACCGGCGTACGGGTAATCAAAGCGCTGGGGCGGGAACAGGGCAATCTGGAAGAGTTTGGCGTGGTTACAGGCGAGATGTATAAAGCTTCTTACCGGGCGGCCTGGTTAAGCGCGCTATTCCTGCCGTCGGTGCAGATTATTACGGCATTCGCGGTGGGGTCTATTGTGTACTATGGCGGCCTGCAAGCCAATATTGGCGGCGTTACGATTGGTGGAATTCAGGCGTTTATCTCCTATGTGACCTTTATGATGTGGCCAATTCAGGACCTGGCTCGAGTCTTTGCAGAAATGCAACATGCCATCGCATCTGCTGAGCGGATTTTCTCGCTGACCGATGCCGTGCCGGATGTTGCTGATCGGCCAGGATCGGTTGACCCCGGGACAATTCAGGGCGATATCGAGTTTGATCATGTAACCTTTGCTTACGATGACGAAGGCAAGCAGGTGTTGCGTGACTTCAGTTTGCTGGTCAAGCGCGGCGAAACCATTGCGCTGGTTGGGCCTACAGGCGGCGGGAAAAGCACAATCGTGAACCTTCTGTGCCGATTCTATGAGCCGCAAGCTGGTGTGATTCGGATTGGCGATAGAGATTACACCGAGATATCCATGCACGCCATTCAGTCGCGGATTGGGGTGGTTCTGCAAACGCCGCACCTGTTCTCGGGCACCATCCGAGAAAATATTCGTTATGGGCGGCTGGAAGCAACCGACGCCGAAGTGGAAGAGGCAGCGAGGATCGTAGGAGCGCATGACTTCATCCAGCGATTTGAACATCACTACGATGAGCCGGTTGGGGAAGGCGGCAACCTGCTCTCAACTGGGCAAAAGCAACTCATCAGCCTGGCTCGGGCTGTTTTGGCTCAACCCGAAATATTCATCATGGATGAAGCAACCAGCTCAGTGGACACCTTGACTGAAGCCTTGATCCAGCGCGGCATGGAAACGTTGATGAAAGGACGAACCAGTTTCGTGATTGCCCATCGCCTCTCCACCATCAAACGGGCGGATCGGATTCTGGTCATTGAAGACGGACGGATCGCTGAAATGGGCACGCACAGCGAACTGTTACGAAAGGGCGGTAAATACTATCAGCTCTACACCAAGCAGTTCAGGCATGAGATGAATGAGGCATTTGATCCGCTGCGCCAACCGGGTAAGAAAGAACAACCTGCCTAAAATATCAAACCTAGAAAAACCGCCCCGATAATCGGGGCGGTTTTGATTTTATTCGGCGGGATAGGTGCCAAAGACCCGATCCCAAATGGGAGAGGTAACGCCATAGCGCTGGTCGGGCGTCTTGAAATGATGAAGCATGTGATATTTGCGCAAGAATTTGAGATAGCGGGTTTTCATTGGGAAGTGATGGGTGGCATAGTGTGTAATGTCGTAGGCTAGATAGCCAGTGATGAAGGCTGAAAAAACGGGAGCGATCCATTGCGGGGCAGACAGTAGGACGGCAAAAACCAGGTAGAAGAGACCGTAAAAGATCAAAGCCAGGGGGATGCTGACAACCGGAGGCATGACCAGCCGGGTTTTGAGCTGCGGTTGGGCATGATGAACACCATGGAACAGGAAGAAGATGCGCTGCGAAGCCGGGGTCTTAGCCGGGTAATGAAATAAGAAGCGATGGAGTATGTATTCAGAAAAGGTCCACAAGAAAAGGCCGCCAATAAAACCAACCGGGATATGCCACCAGGCGCCAACAACAGGAACGTCTAAAAACGAGCGAACAAGCGCATAAATGGCAACTGGTAACCAGATTACTGTAATTGTAATTGGGCTCACATGGGTGAAAAATTCCATGAAATCGGACTTGAACAGGCGAATCGGGACATCACTGTGGTCAATCTTGCCGTGAGACATCATACCTCCTGGGTTTAGCTGACAAAATGGATTTTGAAACTCGGATTGAGATCTTACGTATATTATACTGAGGTGAAACGAAAATGGAAGAAAATAACGGCAAGGTTCCCTGGTATTTGTGGCCCTTCTGGGCGATCTGGAAGCTGGTGATTGGCATTATTGCACTGACCGGCCGCCTGGTCGGCGCCATATTGGGATTGGTGTTCTTGATTGTTGGCGTTGTCTTGACCGTGACCGTTATCGGCGCGATTGTTGGTGTTCCATTCATTATCTTTGGCTTGCTGCTGGTTATTCGCAGTCTGTTCTGATATCAGCGGGATACAGTCCAGGATTCTTGAATGGGATCAGCGCCAGCATAATTGCCGGCTCATAAAACTGCGCCCGGTTGATGGCGTTGTCGGTCAAGATACCGACAGCGCCATTTTCCTGTTTGGAATTAGAACGCGAAAAGACAATATCGTCTGCTTCGCCCAATTCTTTGCCCTGCCGAACCAGCTTTGATACCTGGGGTGGCAGACAGAATGTTCCGGTGCGCGCCCAGCCCATTTGCTGGGCCGAACAGATGACGACCCAGGCAAAGCCAATCAAATCATCCATCAAGGTATCGACGCCTCCCTCAATGCCTACCCAATAGTCTGCATCAGGATGGGCTTGCCGGGCATTCAGAGCGCGCTGCCGTGCGCCCCGATATGTTTCTAAATCGCTGAAGGGTTGGGCAGAGACGCCTGAAGGCACAGATACGCCGATAAAACCAAAGCTCTGGCTGGGGAACATGCGTGCAAACCCCAATTGCGCGGATTCGATTTTTACCGGATTTTTAGAGGCTACTACGACTCGGGGCATGGGGCATCCCAATCATCAGTAATATAGTCTTCCAGGTTTTCTTCATTAACAACACTTTCCGGTACAACGCGGCCGCGGACGGACATTCCGGCGCGGTGAACCGATTGACGGTTTCCTGAAACCAGGGGGTGCCAGGATGGCAAACCTTTGCCCTCATAAATCAGCCGGTAAGCACAGGTCTTTGGCATCCAGGAAAGCTGAGGGATAAGTTCCGGGGTTATTTGCAGACAGGTGGGAACGAGCCTGGTGCGGCGTTTATAGACGCGGCAGCGGCAAGCATGCAGGTCAAGATAGCGGCAAACAACATATGTGGTAGCAATTTCGCCGGTATCTTCGTCTTCTAGGCGGATCAGGCAGCATTGGGCACAACCATCACAAAGTGATTCCCATTCCTCGGGAGACATCTCAGACATGGATTTGGTTTTCCAAAATGGCTGAGGAGAATCTGGTAAGGTCATTTTCTATCCTGATTACGATGCCATTTTTCCAGCAGCTCTGTTTCCCGTTGGGAAGATATGCCAGCCCGCCAGGTATGTGGTGGGCGCGAAAGTTCCCAATCCAGGGTCTCGCGAACGGTTTCAGATAACGGCCGATAGGTTAAGCCTGACTGCCGGGCTTTAGAGACATCAAAGGCATAAAAACCGGCCTGGGTTGGATCATTTTCAGGCATCCACAGCGGCAACCCCATCCAGGGATCAACGCCCTCAGACAGTAGAAAATCGTCTGCTGCCCAGGTCAGTTGGACGGGCGATTGTGCCAATTGGCAACACGCATCCATAAGTTCGCCCATGGTATGCATGCCAGCCGGGCTGTCAGCATTGAAAATACCGGATGCGCCATTCTCAATCAGGCGCAAAATCCAGGCAGACAAATCATATACATCAATAAATTGGATTTTCCGCTGCGGGGTTCCAGGAACCAGAACGTCTCCACCGCTGAACAATCGATGCGGCCAATAAGTAAACCGATCAGAAAGGTCATAGCGACCCACAATCAGACCGGGGCGAATAATCAGGCTGTTGTTTGGGAATGCGCGGAGGATTTCCTGCTCACACAAAGCCTTGAGTGGACCGTAGGTTTGGCCATCGACCTGCTCAACGGTTTCATCATCCAGCTTTCCGACTGAAGCAGTTTCATCAATTCCAATCTGGCTGGAATCGGCGTAAACAGACAGTGTGGAGATGAAGGTATATTGATCGGTGAGACTGGTTAAGGCCTGTGCTGCCAGACGGGCGACGCGAGGGATGTAAGCCGAGGTATCTATCACGGCATCCCAATGACGACCCGCCAGGAGGGATAAATCGGTTTCACGATCCCCAATCAGGTGAAGCGCTTCGGGGAACAGGTTGGGGTTGGATTTTCCCCGGTGAAAAAGGGTGATTTGATGGCCGTTCGACAGGGCCAGTTCGATCAAAGCACGCCCTAAAAATCTTGTGCCGCCCAAAATGAGTAATTCCATGCTAGCTTCAATGCTCCTTCAGCCTGAGTATAACCGAAAATGTAAAATGACAGGCTGGTTCTTGCTATAATAAGCCCATTATGAAAAAACATCTTTGTCTGGTTGGTATTGTTTTACTGGGGATTTTGATAAACAGTTGTACTCCAATAACCATTACGCCGCTGCCGACAACCTCTGCGGCAGCGTTTGTAAGTCGCGCGGACATCTGGAGGCCAGCTATGAAGGATACCTGGCAAATTCAGTTTTCTGGTGATCTGGATACCACAATTGAAGCGGATCTTTACGTGGTGGATGGTTTTGAAATTACGCCAGAAGAAATTGAAAGTTTGCACCAGGATGGGCGCAAGGTGATTTGCTACCTCAATGCGGGCGCGTGGGAAGATTGGCGCCCAGACGCGCCCGACTACCCCACCGAAGTTCTTGGTGAGGCAATGGAGGGTTGGCCAGGTGAACGCTGGCTGGATATTCGCCAGTTGAATTTGCTGATGCCACTGATTGAGACGCGAATGGATATGTGTCAATCCAAAGGGTGTGACGGGATTGATCCCGACAATATCCACGGCTACACGCAATTCACGGGCTTTGAATTATCCTACAACGACCAGATCCGCTTTAATCAGTTTTTAGCAGAGGCAGCACATCAGCGTGGGATGTCTATCGGGCTTAAAAACGATCTGGAACAGATTGATGATCTGGTAGAAGATTTTGATTGGGCGCTAAACGAGCAATGCTTTGAGTATGACGAGTGTGATTATCTGGCTCCTTTTATAAAGGCCAACAAACCCGTGTTCAATATCGAGTACAATTTAGAGGCTGAAGATTTCTGTTCAAGGGCTGAGGAAGCCGGATTTTATTCGCAAATCAAAAACCTGGAGTTGGACGCCTGGAGGATAACATGTCGGTAAAGCATTTTATGGTAGAGATAACCTATACTGTGCCCGCAGAAGCACTGAGCGAGATACTGCCCAAGCACCGGGCCTTCCTGCAAACCGGTTATGATCAGGGCGTTTTACTTATGTCTGGACCGCAAGAACCGCGAACAGGCGGAATTGTAATTGCGCGGGCGGAATCTATGAGCGCACTCAAAGACTTTTTCAAAAACGATCCCTATCAAATCAATCAGGTGGCAACTTATCGGTTTGTGGAGTTTGTGCCAGTAAAACACCAACCCTGGTTGGGGCAGTGGGTTAATCAGGAGTAGATTAAAGCTAATTTTGGTGCGCCAGGCGGTTAATTTGCTCTGGCTTGCCCAAGACTGCCAGCATATCCCCTGCCTGGACGGTTGAAGTGCCGGCCGGGTGAACATCTGATTCACCGGAGCGGGATTGCATGACAACGCTCAAATCAAAACGCTGCTCAAGCTCGCAAAGCTGCAGGCCAATCAATTTTGATTGAGCGGAGATCTCAATCCGCGCCAGACTGTTGGGCTGCCCGGCAATCACAATAGGTGGTGTAATGTCAATTTCGACAGCAGTGGCAGCAAAAACCGGGGCAGCCATTCCGGTGGCGCTGAGGGCGCGAAAACCAAACTGTTGCCGCAGGGCTTCGGCAAAATCATCATCAAAAATTCGAACCACAACTTGAATTTGCGGATTCAGATTTCGGGCTTTAAGCGCAATTTGGAGGTTAAGACTGTCATTCTGGGTGCAGAGCAGGATGGCCTTGGCACGCCGTATCCCAGCAGCCTCAAGGATCACCTCGCGGCTGGCATCATCTTCAATAACAGGCACATCCAGGCGATGGACAGAGGCCAATAAATCGGGGTTGGGAGACAGTTCGACAACAACTACGTCCTCATCCAACTCGCGAAGCTGCTTAACCACGCGGTAGCCCAGATGTCCCAAACCGACCAACACGACATGTTTACTAAAAGTAGATGCAACTGCCATCTCCCATTCCTTTCCACGCGCCCGGCGGTTGAACAACAGAGACGCGAAATCGGTAACGCCAAGAGCTAAAATTCCCAGGCCTAAAAACGGCAGGATGTAATAAAAGAGTTGTAAGTACCACGCCTGCGGATAACCTGCCATGGGTTGAAAAAAGATCAGGCTAAGGACATGGTAAATTGAAGCACCCAGGCCGCCAATCGATTCGCCTGCCCAGTGTGCTAATAGATAGTAAGCCTCCCCGCCGCCAACAACCAGCAGGAAAAACACAAATAGAGGGAACCAAAACTCCTTCAGCAGCAGCAAGGTATCGCGCCAACCCGCCTGGATTTTACGATAGACGGGCTTGCGTTGGGTTTTCATTGATCCTGAGGATATTCGGGAACCGGGAAGCGCGCTGAAAGACGGCGAATTGGATCGCCAGTGGACGGGAAAACGCAGAGGGCGACAACTGTCATATCATCATTTGGGCGCCCATGATCCAGCCGGACTGCTTGCTGCAACAGCGAATCAGCAATTTGCTGGGCTGTAGGCGACTGCTCTTCAATCATGGCAAGCAGGTGCGTGCAAATATCCAGGCTCTCGCCTGATGCCTCGCCTGCATGTGAGACGCCGTCTGTGTACATGACAACGGTCATCCAGACCTGCAGGGGAATTTCTGAAATTGAAGGCCGAACACTACGAGCAACACCAATTGCACCGCTTTCGGTGCTGATGCATTCCACGCGTTCGTTCTGGGCGATAAAAACCGGGGTCGGGTTATTCCGGCTGAGCACCAGGGTGCCGGTTTGTAAATCTGCAGAGAGGATGTTGAGGTAGACACCGGCGCGGCCGCTGCGCTCTGTGTACAGCGTGTCCGAAGCCGCACGAGCTGCAGCGCCATCGCGAACACCATCAGCCAGCAAGCCAATTACCCGGCGGACGACCATTGCAGAGACTGATTTTGCTTCATGCCCCGAGGCCTTGCCGTCAGCCATCACAACTGAGATGCCCCCACCAGGGCGTTCGACCAGTTCAAGCGTATCGCCGCTTTCTTCAGAGCCATGTTTATTAATTTTGGCAACCGCAACCTGTATTTCCATGCCGTTGATTTTACTTCAAATTATGCAGAGGTGTTAGTTTCTAAATAAGATTATCATGAGGATTTGGCGATTAATATCAACAGGCGATCTCTGCCCGACGTTATCCATTCCAGCCTGGCGGTAAAGCCAGCTTCTGCATATGGGCATCGAAAGATCTCCAAGTCCGTGTCTGAACCGGGGGACTGGCGGGTGATAGCATAAATTTTTCGCAAAAGTTTTTCTGACAGGCGCCTGCCACCCACCTGAGCAGAAATCAAGATAACCGCCTGCCCACCCGGCTGCAATACACGCCGAATTTCGTGGATGGTTCTGGATTCGTAGATATACTCTGTTGGGAAGGTTGCCACAACAACATTGCAAGAATACGATTGAATCGGGATAGATCCGCCGCGGGCACGGATCAGATGAACGTTTCTGCTGTTTGTGCGCCGCACCCTTCTTCGAGCTTGATGCAGCATTTGAGCGCTTTCATCAACTCCGACACAGAAACGCAAATCACTCGCCAGTGCCGACAGAAGTACCCCCGTGCCAGGGCCCAACTCCAAAATACGTTCACCGGTGATATAAGGAACAATTGCACGGATCCAGGAATTCCAGCGGCCTAAAGAGACAACAGCAGCGACAATATCATAAGACCAGGCAAACTGATGATAGAGACGTTGGAAAAACCAGGTTAGAAAGCGATATAAAGCTTGAGACGCCATAATCCTCTTAAGGTATCAGCACAGATAATTATTGGTCTGATTATATCGTGAGAATTGCTGGCAGAGATTTTATTTTAATGGGTTAAGAGGCTGGACGAAACCCTCAAACTGTAGTAAAATTCTGTCCGTTCGCAGTGGGGGCTCGTCTAACGGCAGGACAGCAGACTCTGGATCTGTTTGTAGAGGTTCGAATCCTTTGCCCCCAGCCTAACACCTCCCATACGGGAGGTGTATTTTTTACTTGACGAAACCGATAATCCCGGCTAAAATCCAACCCTGTCAAAGTGGCTGAATCCAGCCAAAAACTACCAAATGAGCGAAGGTAACCTCCATGATGAGAGGTGAGAGGCGCTCGAAGGAAAAAGAAAATGGAAAAAGTTATTCTTCACGCTACCCGGCGCTCTGTCACCGGGAAACAGGTTGGTGTGCTGCGCCGCGAAGGCAAGCTGCCGGCTGTTTTGTATGGTCACGGTTTTGAAACCACGGCCATTTTGCTGGACCTGCGCGAGGCCACCCGCACTCTGGCTCACCTGACTGGCTCCAGCCTGATCACGATTGAACTGGATGGCAAGGGTCACGCCGCCCTGGTTCGCGAAAAGCAGCGCGATTATATTCGCAATGTGCTGCTGCATGTTGACTTCCAGGTTGTTTCGATGACCGAGAAGATCCGCGCCCAGGTGCCCGTTGTGATTACTGGCGTTGCACCGGCGGTCAAGGACTTCAATGGTGTTGTGGTTACCGGGTTGGACGAAATCGAAGTCGAAGCCCTGCCGCAAGATCTGCCCGAACAATTTGTTATTGATATTGCCAATCTTGTCAATATTGGCGACGGCATCTACGTGCGCGACGTGGTTGTTTCGGACAAGGTTCATATCCATGAAGGCAAAGATGAAATGATTGTCGTCATCACTGCTGAAATGGGCGAGGAACCTGCGGAAGAAGCGGCCGAAGCCCCAGCGGAACCCGAAGTGATTGAACGCGGTAAGAAAGAAGAAGCCGAAGAGTAAGCCTGAGGCTCCAATTTGTGAACTATTGACAAACGGCAGCGGTGACGCTGCCGTTTGTGGCTTAAAAACCCAGGGCAGCCAGGAAATTCAGGGTGATGCGGGCCGAAATCCCCCACAAAAGTTCGCCTTCAAACAAATCGTAGTAAATGACATGCTCATCGGTTTTGCCCTTGGCAATGAACGGCTTCTCGGTCCAATTCTGGGGGTCAACCAGCCAGGACAAAGGGATGGTGAAGGCCCGGGCTACCTCAAAGGGTGATAGGTCCAATTCGTATGGCCAGGGAATAACACCAACCACAGGAGTCACAAAGTAATTAGTAATGGTCTTCAGTGGCGACATACAGCCCAGGATATTAACATCTTCTGGCAGCAGACCGATTTCCTCGTTCGCCTCTCGCAGGGCGGTACAGATCGAATCGCGATCCTCGGGGTCGGCGCCGCCGCCGGGAAAGGCGACCTGACCTTTATGTTCGCCGACCATGTGAGACCGATGCGTGAGTAAAAGGTGCCAGGAGTGATCCATTCTGAGCAATGGCAGCAGAACAGCGGCCCGGCGAAAACCCTCAGGGACGGGCAATTGGTCTTCAACGCAGGAAGGATGGAGAGATGCCTGAATGCTTTTTTCATCCAGGTGGTTTATTTCTACATGGTGTTTCATTGAGGGCGCACCAATCCGCCGCAAAAATTGCAGACCACTGTGCTGGCATCGATCCACTCGAGGTCCTTTGCAAGCAGCGGCGCTCCGCAATTGGGGCAGTTCAGCGGGAGCTGAATATTTTCACGAACAGGGCTGACATCTCCAGGAAGCGCGTCCGGGGCACTGGCTGATTTCTGCTCAATCCAGGTTTGCAGCGCTTCGGCCTGGGCCGGGGCGCCCAAGTCGCGCAGCTCGGAAATGGTTATTTGGGCTGATCGGTGCAGCTCCGGCCAACGGCCTTGAAGCGCCAGTGCATTCAAGGCGCGATAAACCAATCCCAGGCCGGATTCCGGGTCGCCCATCAGAACACGACAACGCCCGGCTTGAAAATACATCAGAGGGGAACGTACAGGGGCCAGACGATCTGCCTCGCGAGCCAGTTTCTCAAAAGCAACTGAGGCGCGATGATAGTCGCCGTTGTTCATCCAGCGGCGAGCCTGTTCAAGCAGTGTTTGCGGGCCAGCATGAGCTGGTCCCCGGCGGGGCGGCGGCAAGCCGGGACGATTAATCTTCCGGGGTGGCATCATCCACCTCGGCGCCGCTGTCTGGAGCAGGAACAGAAACCAGACCCGCCTCGGCCAGCAAAGTGCCAGAATCAACGGAACGATCAATAATCACCGGGCGGGCGAAGATTAGATAACCCGTGTGGGCTACCATGCGATCTGTGGGGCGCAGTCGCGTAGGCTCGGCCTTATAGTAGCGCAGTAAGATTTCGCAGACTTCAATGAATGCAAAATCGTTTTGGCGCAAGGCAACCAGCAGTTTCTCAACCTGATTAACGGTTGGAAGAATGCTGCCAAAGAAGCCCCCTGCTTTTAGAGCAGACCGGGCCTGCGCGATGTAATCGTAGGGATTAGGAACATCGAGGAAGAGCGCATCTACGCCAGTCTCATCGAAGCCCTCTTCAATGTTGCGCTGTTTCAGTGTGACGCGCTCGCGCAGGCCAAGCCGGTCAAGATTGCGGGCGGCGGTGTTTTGCATATCCTCGCGAACATCGTAGCTGGTGATATGTCCGGCTTTGCCAACATTGAAGGCAAAGGCAGAGGTCAGCGCGCCAGAGCCCGTACCGGCTTCCAAAATGTGCTGACCTTCACCAATTCCCATTGTGACCAGGATGAAACCAATTTCTTTAGGGTAGAGAATCTGCGAACTGCGCGGTAATTCGCGTAAGAGATCTGCCAGCGAGGGCTGCAAGAGGAAAAATGGGGCGCCATTATGACTGAAAACCTGACTGCCCCAGGGTTTACCAATCAGGGTGTCGTGATACACAATCCCGCGGTGGGTGTGAAAGGCGGCACCGGCCTCTAATTTGAGGATGAAGCGTTTGTGGCGCAGGCCAACCAGTTCTGCCAGGTCGCCGTCGTTTGCGTGGGTACCATGCAAATTCCAGGTCATTGGCGCGGCTCCAGGCCAAGGTGCTGGCTGAAGAATTCTGTAATAGCGAGGTAACAGCGAACCCGGTTTTCAAACTTCAAGACATCGTGCCCTTCATTTTCAAACATCAGATATTCAACCTGCTTGCCCTGCGAGCGCAGATACTCCACTACGTCGCGGGATTCTCTTTCGACGACACGCGGATCATTTTTGCCCTGAATGACCAGCATGGGGCAGGCCAATTGATGGGCATAGGTCTTGGGGGAACGTTCCATCAAGAACTCCCGGTCTTCAATGGGGTCGCCAACCGCAATGCGGAAGTAGGGTTTCCAGGTTTCGGGAATGCGCTCCATGAAGGTAATTAGATCGTACGGGCCAAACATATCAACAGCACCGCGCCAAAGATCGGGGTGGCGCATGGCCTGCGTCAAGGTCATATAGCCGCCGTAAGAGCGGCCCACAACGCCAGCACGCCGAACATCTACCCGGGGATGCTGGGCTAAAACTTTGAGGGCATGGACGTGATCCAGACGATCGCGCCCACCCCAATCGTGATCAACCTGCTTGGTGTAGCTGAGACCATAGCCAGTGCTGCCACGGGCATTGGGAACAAAGACCGCAAAGCCGTTAAGGGTCAAATATTGAATGAGAGGAATGGAGAACCAGGCAAAATCTGGGCGTTCTTGAGACTGCGGGCCGCCATGGATGTAATAGACGAGCGGGCGTTTTCCATCAAACCCAAGAGCAGGGGCAGGCAGGTAGAGGCGGGCAGACACGCGCGTGCCATCATAGGAAATGAATGAAGCATCTTCACCGGGAGATAGAAGCTCGGTGGGAATGCCAAGCACGCGTTCGTTGGTATGCCGCACGACTTGATCCCCATCAATGGTGTATATTTGAGTTGGGGAAGTTGCCGTAGAAAACGAAAGCGCCATGCGGTCTCCCGACTCGTCGTAGAGGTGAGAGAAAAGTACACCATTGGCTAATTCGCCTTGACCGACCAGGACATGAGATACCGTCAAGCTCAATTTTGATGCATCAAAAAGCACTTCATAGAGCCATGAGCATCCATCTATGTTATATTCAAGTAAATAACGATTATCTTTGAGGTGCTCCAGCGAGACGAGTTCACCAACACCAGAGTGTGCAAGGCCAATGACTTCAATCGGTTTGAGCTCGCCGGGGTGAGACAGATCTAGATAAGCGGGGCTGAAGGTATCGGTATAGAGCGCGGTGGTCACCAGGAGGCCCTGTTCATCAGGCGTAAAGTTGAGGCTGCCAATGCCATTGAGCGGGATTTCCTGACTGGGAAGGCGATCTTCAAGCGGAACGCCATACAGAACCTTGCGGGTGCCGTTTTCCCAGAGGTAAACCGTCACATCGCCAAAAGTATAGCCTTCCAGCAGGGCTATCCGGCGGTGGTCTTTTGAGAAAGCGGCCGGATAGGTGCCCCAGGGGCTGATTGCCAATTCAGTGACGATGCCTGTTGCCAGGTTGCATTGGTAGGAACGAACAACCGGTTCCTGACGCGATTCAGCACCAAGATAAACCAGATTGTGTTTGTCGTCGCCCAGGGTTACATGGACACGCGTGCCTTCAAAAAAGCCGTTGAAAGCGGGTTCTGGAAAACCGCCATCCAGCGGGATCAGCATGGGGAGGTAGTTCTCGTCGCCGTCGTGATCCAGCAGCACCAATATTTTACCCAGGGCCGGGAAGACCCAAAACGGCGCTCCACCAACCAGGTGCGGGTTCTGCAGGGCAATATCGGGCGGCAGGAGCGGCTCTGGTACAGAAGCGCCAAATTTCATCCGATAAAGGCTCAAGCGTCCACTCAGATTGGAGATGAAGTAAATCTGGTCTCCTACTAACTGCGGTGAAACGAACAAGCGCGCGGAGAGTAATGATTCAACATGAAACATAGTCTATCTCCTTCTTTCTGTTTTTTTCTCAACCTGAACCAGGCTGAGCCAATAGCCAATTCCGAGGACAGCCAGGCTGCCCAAAATGGCGGTGCCAAGGTGCAAAGGGCCAATACTGGCAAAGGTCCAGTTCAGTGCGGCGCCTAATAAATGCCCGACCCAAAAACCGATCAGGCTGAGCAACAAGTACAAAATCATGCGGCCTAATCCACCGCCTTTCCAAAGATGGAAGACAAAACCGAGTAGAGCGGCGATCAGGGTTCCAAAAATCACCGATTGAATTGTCATGCAGCATCCTCCTCGTCCCAGGCTGAGATTATTCCGCCGCCCAGTACTTCATCCCCATTATACATGACTGCCACCTGACCCGGGGTAATATCACGCAGCGGGGTTTGAAATGCCATATGGGCGTGGTTATCGTGTATGGTGATATGGGCACGCATCAGGGATGATTTATAACGGATTTTGACAACGGCATCAAATTGGGCGGCTGGCGGCTCGCCAAGGATCCAGTTGATGGGACCAGCCACCAGATTACGCCGCCCTAATTCGTCAGCTCGACCAACGATCAGTTCGTTGCGCTCAATATTTTTTGAGATTACATATAAAGGCTCAGAGGCGGCAATGCGCAACCCTTTGCGCTGACCGAGGGTATAAAAAGGGAGCCCCTGGTGCAGGCCCAACTGCTGGCCCTGACGGTTAAGGATGGGGCCGGGTTGGACGGATTCCGGGGCCGAGGAACGCAAAAAGTCGCGGTAATCGGTATCGCCAAGGAAGCATAAATCCTGGCTGTCGGGGCGGTCGGCCGCTGCAAGGCCTAATTGTGCAGCTCTCTGCCGCACCTCGGGTTTGGTTAAGTGCCCCAAAGGGAAGATGGTGTGCTGCAATTGAGACTGGTTCAGCAGGCTGAGTACATAGGATTGATCTTTATGTACATCGAGACCACGAAGTAGATGAATTTGGCCGTTTGAATCCTTATGCGTGCGGGCATAATGGCCAGTTGCCAGATAGTCGGCGCCCAGGTTCTGGGCCTGTTCCAGCATATAGCCCCAGCGAATCGTGCGATTACATAACAGGCAGGGATTAGGGGTTTGACCGGCGGCATACTCCTGTATAAAGTTTTGAACCACGTGTTGGTAAAACAATGGTCCGGCATCCAGGGCATAGAAGGGAATGCCCAGTTTTGCGGCAACGCGCCGGGCTACAGCCATGGCATCGGGGGTGCAGCAGCGATTGTCCTCTTCCTGTCCGGGGATGCTCCAGAGCCGCAGCATAATGCCAATCACAGAATAGCCCTGCTCAAGCAGCAGGGCGGCTGCAACCGAGCTATCTACGCCACCGGATAGACCAACGGCCACACGAGGGCGATCTGACGTCATTTGTGCTCTCCGCGACGGGCCTGAGTGACTTTTTGTGGCAAAATTGTTAAGAAGTTTTCTATATCCTCAAGAGTTGTGTAGCGCCCAACCGTCACCCGCAAAGATCCCAAGGCCCATTCAGGAGGTATCTCCAGCGCCAGCAAGATTTCGGAGGGGCGCGGACTGCCCGATTTACAGGCAGACCCGGAAGAACAGGCAAAGCCAGCAGCATCCAGCAGGGCTAATAGGGTATTTCCATCTACGTCTTCAAAAACGAAACTGGCGTGATTGGGCAGGCGAGACCGGGGATGCCCGGTCAGACGCGCATCAGGGATGCTTGCCAGAACACCGGCGATTAATCGGTCGCGCAATTGCAAAAAACGAGCAGTATGATCATCGCGTTCCAACTGGATCAGGCGCAATGCCTCGGCAATACCAAGAGCGGAAGGGATGTCTTGTGTGCCCGCCCGCAGACCGTTTTCCTGCTTGCCACCGGTTTGAACGGCCTGGATGGGCACACCACGGCGGACAAACAATACACCGCCGCTTTTAGGACCGTATAATTTATGCGCGCCAAGCGATAGCAAGTCTAAATCATCTGCCTGGACATCCATTGGCAAATAGGCAGCCGCCTGAACTGCATCGGTGTGGAATGGGATGCCGGCCTGACGACAAACCCGCCCAATTTCAGATATTGGATTGATAGAACCGATCTCGTTGTTGGCATAAACGACAGACACCAGTGCAGTGGATAAGCGGATGCGAGAGGCAACCGAAGCTGGGTCAACGCGGCCAAATGCATCTACAGGGAGCAGTTCAAGATCAAAGTTTTCAAGCGCGGCCAGCTGCTGGGCGGTATGCAGGACAGCCGAATGTTCAACCGGGGATACCAGAATGTGGTTCGCCCCTGCCTGCATGCGGCGCGCACGAGCAACACCGCGTAAAGCGAGGTTATCGCTCTCAGTGCCGCAAGAGGTAAAGTATATTTCTGATGGATGAGCATTTAAAAAAGCAGCTACGGCTTCACGGGCAGATTCCAAGGCTGCCTCAGCCCGCTGGCCAAACCAGTGTACAGACGAGGGATTACCATAACTGGCGGCCCAGGCATCCATTATCGCCTGCTGGACCCGAGTATCCACCGGTGTTGTGGCTGCGTAATCCAAATATATGGGGTTGGGTTGCGTCATAAGGTCTCCTGGGCTGCTCCCCCGCAGCGTTGTGTAACCTTGGATTATAGCACCTATCAGTGCATCTTCAATCCTGATATAATAACATCAGTTTGTCAAATATCCATTCATTATAGGGAGGCCGGTATGAGTACCCCCATTCGTTTTGGCACTGATGGCTGGCGTGGTGTCATTGCTGAAGATTATACGTTTGATAATGTGCGCCGCTGCACTCAGGGTTTTGCGGATTACATGCTGCGCCACGGGAAAAAGGATCAATGGTTCATTGTCGGGCATGATAAGCGTTTTCATTCAGAAAATTTTGCGCTGGCCGTGGCCGAAGTACTGGCCGGCAACGGTCTGCGAGTGTACCTGACCAATGGAGCTACCCCAACCCCTGTGATTGCGTTCTCAGTGGTTAATCGCAAGGCGGCCGGGGCTATCAATATCACGGCGTCACATAATCCGCCGACTGATAATGGTTTCAAGGTACGAGACGAGAACGGTGGAGCAATTTCACCGGAAGGTTTGAATGAAATTGAAAGCCTGATCCCTGATTCAGTAGCAGGTGTGCGTCGAATGAAGGCTGCCGAGGCTGAAGCTGCCGGGCGGCTGGTGCGATTCGATCCAGCGCCGGCCTATATTGAGCATCTGGCCGACTTGATTGATTTGCAGCCCATCCGCGATGCAGGGTTGAATATCGTGGTGGATGCGATGTGGGGGAATGGGGCGGGCTGGTTCTCGCACCTGCTTGCAGGTGGCACAACCAAAGTTACCGAAATTCACAACACACGCAACCCTATCTTCCCTGAGATGAAACGCCCGGAACCGATTCAGCCGAACATTAATGTGGGTCTGCAAACCACGGTAGATCTGGGGGCGGATGTGCTGCTCATCACCGATGGCGATGCTGACCGGGTTGGCGTTGGAGACGAACAGGGGCGGTTTATTAACCAGCTCCAGGTTTATGCTCTACTGGCACTTTATATGCTGGAAGTGCGCGGTGAGCGCGGCCCAATCGTCAAGACCTTATCCACGACCAGCATGCTGGAAAAGCTGGGCAAGATTTATGATATACCGATTTATGAAACCGGCGTTGGTTTTAAATATGTTGCACCCATGATGATAGAAACCCAGGCGATGATGGGTGGCGAAGAATCGGGTGGCTTTGCTTTTAGAGATAATGTGCCAGAGCGCGATGGTATTCTGGCGGGTTTGTTTATTCTGGATATGATGGTCAAGCTAAAGCTTAAACCATCGGAGTTAATTGACCTGTTGTACAGCAAGGTTGGGGCGCATTACTACGACCGCATTGACACCTCCTTCAGTGGAGACCGCAAGGCGCGCGAAGATATGATCTTGAGCGCCAAGCCAGAAACCATTGGCGGGTTGAAGGTCACCGGTCTGAACACAATGGATGGCTATAAATTCTCGCTGGAAGATGGCGGATGGGTGCTGATTCGCTTCTCGGGAACAGAACCGATTATGCGCGTTTACTGCGAGACAACCCACAAAGAAGCTGTTCAGGCCATTCTAAAAGACGGTATGAAGATTGCAGGGTTGGCCTGATCTGTGCTTACCGACACACACTGTCACCTGAACCTTAACTTATTTCAAGAGGATATTACTGCAGTATTGGAACGCGCCCAATCGGCGGGTGTTGACCGGATTATGGTACCAGGAATAGACCTGGAAAGCAGTCGAGCAGCGATCAGGCTGGCGGAGCAGCATGATGCAATCTTTGCAGCGGTGGGTGTGCACCCCAATGATGCGGCTGGCTGGGATAAAGCCTGGCTTGACGAATTGGAACAGATGGCAAAACACCCTCGCGTGGTTGCCGTTGGAGAGATTGGGCTGGATTATTATCGCGATCGCTGCCCACGCGCCAAACAGCTGGCTGCGTTTGAAGCTCAGCTTGCTTTGGCAAAAGCATGTGACCTGCCCGTGGTTCTGCACAGTCGTCAATCCCTTGGCGATATGTGGGCGGTCTTACAAAGCTGGGAGGTTGATCGCCGCCAACAACAGGCGCCATTCGAAGCAGCTTATGGTGTGTTACACTCGTATGAAGGCCCCGCTGAAACTGCCTGTGCCCTGATCGAGACTGGATTTTATATCGGCATCAATGGGCCTGTGACTTTCAAAAATGCGATTGACCGTCATGACGTTGTTCGGGTTTTGCCATTAGAAAGATTGCTTTTGGAAACAGATGCGCCCTATTTGACGCCCCACCCGCACCGCGGACAGCGCAATGAACCTGCCTATATCCCCTTGATTGCCCAAAAAATTGCCGATCTCAAAGCGGTTCCAGTGGCAACGGTTGCCGAAACGACCAGCATCAATGCAGACCGGCTGTTTAGATGGAGAGCTTTTGTTGCGTAAATCGGCCCAATTCTTATCTCTGGTTCAAGAAGACCTTGTTGAAGTGGAAGCATTGCTGCGCACGCAGGCGCATGGGTATCACCCTGATCTGCAGGCGGCGTTTAATCATTTGCTGCAGTCCGGCGGGAAACGCGTTCGTCCGGCGGTCACGATGCTGATTGGTCATATGCTGGGTGCACCCCATGATCAGTGTATCACTCTGGCGGCATCCATTGAAATGCTGCACACTGCCACACTGGTTCACGATGACCTGATTGACGGCTCGCTGCTGCGACGTGGCTCGCCAACGTTGAATGCGCAATGGTCACCTGGAGCGACTGTATTAACGGGTGATTTTCTCTTTTCGATTGCGGCCCGGCTGGCCGCAGAGACGGACTCAATTGAGGTTATGAAGGTTTTTGCGCGTACATTGACGATCATCGTCAACGGTGAAATCTCTCAATTGTTTACCAGCCGTTGCCAAGCAAGTCGAGAAAATTATTATCAACGTATCTACGCCAAAACAGGATCGCTGTTTGAGACATCAGCTTATGCCGCAGCATTGATCAGCCCGGTGGATGGAAAAATTTCCGAAGCTATGAAGCAGTATGGGTACGAGATTGGCATTGCTTTTCAGCTTGTTGACGATGTTTTGGACTTTACGGCCGATGAAGCAACGCTGGGCAAACCAGTTGGCAGTGATCTTCGTCAGGGATTGGTGACGCTTCCGGCGATCCTGTATGCCGAATCCAACCCGCAAGACCCGGCTGCAGCCGATATATTGAATGGGCGTTGCGTACAAGAAGAAGCCGAGATTAACCGATTGGTAGAAGCTATCTGTAAGAGCGATGCAATAACGCGCGCAATGGCAGAGGCCTCGAACTATGTCAGTCGCGCGATGGAATGTTTGCAGACTGCGCCAAACTCTGCCAGCAAAGCTGCACTGGAAGACCTGGCGCAGTATATTGTTGCCCGGAACCTTTAAAAACAGAAAAAGCCGCTTTGAGCGGCTTTTTTGCAGTGCGCTGGAGAGGACTTGAACCTCCACGGATCTCTCCACATGGCCCTCAACCATGCCTGTCTGCCAGTTCCAGCACCAGCGCGTGTGCAAGCCGTATTATAATCGGCTCTGATACATTGTCAAGCAAAATGAGGAGCAATTATGGCAATTGTGCTAGATGCAATGGGAAGTGATCATTATCCGCAGCCGGAATTACAAGCAGCCGTTGAGGCGGCCCGCCTGTACGGTGAGGAGATTTTGCTGGTTGGCAAAGAAGCCATGCTGGCAGACGGCCTGCGTCAATTAAATACTGGCGGCTACCCAGTGAGAATCGTGGATGCCCCGGATGTGCTGGAAATGGGCGAAAAACCCGTTGACGCCGCCCGCCGCAAGCCACGGAACTCGATGGCTGTGGGCTTGGAACTGGTCAAGAAAGGAGAGGCCAGCGCATTCGTCACCGCGGGCAATACCGGCGGGGCTATGTTCAACGCGTACCGCACACTACGGTTTTTAGATGGCGTGCTGCGCCCAGCGCTGTCGGCACTTTTCCCAGTGCGAGGCGGACGGGCCGTGATCACCGATATCGGCGCCAACTCTGATTGCCGCCCTGAGTTTCTTTTACAGTTTGCGGTTCTGGGCAGCGTTTATGCCAGGCGGATTTTGAAAATCGAAAATCCGCGCATCGGGCTGCTTTCCAATGGGGAAGAAGCTGGCAAGGGGAACCAGCTTGTGCGAGATACTTACCCCCTGCTGGAGCAGAGCGGCCTGAATTTTGTGGGCAACCTGGAAGGCAAAGAGGTTTATGGCGGGATGGCCGACGTGGTCATCACCGACGGATTTACGGGCAACGTGTTTCTAAAAAGCAGCGAAGCCGTGGCAAAGTTCTTGCTGGAGATGATGAAAGAGCAGTTGACGGCCTCTTTGCCCGCAAAACTGGCTGGGGCAATGGCCAAACCGTATCTCATGAATTTGAAAAAGGTTATGGATCCGGCTGAAGTGGGAGCGGCGCCTCTGCTGGGTGTGAATGGATTGGTATTTGTGGGGCACGGGCGTTCTGATGCCCGGGCGCTGGTCAGCGCCATTCGGGCGGCCCGCGAAGCCGTTCAGGCTGATTTGCTGGGCGCGATGCGCACAGCCATTCAAGAACAACTGGCGCAGATTGATGCGCTGATCACTCAAAACGCCTCCGGGCAGAAGGAATAACTACATGCGCATCGTTATGGACGAAAAAATGGTAAAGCGCAATCAAAAGGTTGCGCAGTACACCTCCCTGGCTTCGCTGGTCATCCTGGTTATCGGGTTGATTGTATCGTTTACCAACCCTGAGCAAATCATCATCTCTTTTGGGGCGCTGCTGCTGGGTTTTTTACTCTCTCAGGTGGGTATTTTTTACGGCAACCGCTGGGGCAAATCACCGCGCGCCGATGAAATTCTGAATGACGAGCTCAAAGGCCTGGATGAGCGCTATATTATTTACCACTACTGTACGCCAGTTCCGCACCTGCTGGTCGGTCCGGCGGGGGTCTGGGTGCTGGCGCCATATTCTCAGGCCGGGAAAATTGAGTATGACGCGACTAAAGACCGCTGGTCGCACCGGGGCGGAAACTGGTATCTCAAGGTGTTTGGGCAAGAGGGCCTGGGACGCCCCGACCGAGATGCCAAGATAACGCTGCAAGATGTTAATAAGTACCTGCACGACCTGGCAGGGGACGACCCGCGGCGGCCCGAGGCGCAGCTTGCGCTTATCTTCACCAATGCCAAGGCTGAGGTTCAAAGCCAGGAAACCCCACTGGTGGCTATGCCGGTGGCAAAATTAAAGGACTTTATTCGGCGCAAGGCTAAAGAGGTCAATTTCCCAGCAGATACGCAGACCTGGCTGGAAGAAGAATTGCCGTAAAACAGAGCACTGGTTGATAAAAAACACCGGGCCTTTACAAGAAGGTCCGGTGTTTTATTTCAGGCTACTTTTCGGGGTGGGTATTTTTTGTGGGTGGGTTCGGGATTGGCTGTGGCACTTAAGCGGCGGATTTCATAGGCGGTGAGGTAGCGCCATTCGCCAGGCTTAAGATCACCAAGGAGCAAGGTGCCAATTCGGATGCGCACAATCCGCAGAACAGGGAGTCCGATGCGGATGCCCATTTCGCGGATCTGGCGTTTACGGCCTTCTCGCAGGGTGATGCGCAGCCAAATGTTTTTCCCGGCGGTATTTTCGATGCGCACATCGGCAGGGGCGGTGCGGTGTCCGTCTTCAAGAACAACCCCGTGACGCAAGGCAGCCAACTGGCGGTCATCCGGACGTTCCTCTACCAGCACCCGATATTCTTTTTCGTGACCATAACGCGGATGGGTCAGGCGGTTCGCCAGTTCACCATCGTTGGTCAACAAAATCAAGCCTTCGCTGTCCAAGTCCAAGCGACCCACGGTAAAGAGGTGGCCAGGCACAGGGATCAGGTCACGCACCGTTTTGCGTTCATCCTCGGCGCCCGAATCTGAGAGCACACCACGGGGTTTGTGCAGCATGACGTACACCATCTGCACTTCGGTCTTAGGTAATTTGCGACCGTCCACAATAATTTCATCGTTTTGCAGATCGGCTTTAGCGCCCAGGGTGGCGATTTTGCCATTAACGCTGACGCGGCCAGCGATAATGAGGGTTTCAGAGGCGCGGCGAGAGCCATAGCCAAAACGAGCCAAGATTTTTTGCAGTCGTTCTTCCATTGAGATCAGTCCTTTAAGATAACATTACGCTCTTCATCAGGTGTTTCGGGGAGTTCGTAGGGCGGCATCTGACCTAACGATGACAATCCGAAATGCTGCAAGAACTCAGTGGTGGTGCCGTAGAGGATTGGGCGGCCTGGGCCTTCGGCGCGGCCCATCTCTTGAACCAGGCCTTTACTTAACAGGCTTTTTAAAACGCCATCGCTGTTGACGCCGCGAATGGCATCAATGCCGGGGCGAGTGACGGGCTGGCGATAAGCAATGATTGCCAGAGTTTCCAACGCTGCCCGGCTGAGGCGTGCAGTTGCCTCCAGACCCAGATAATTCTCAATGATTGAGGCCAGCATGGGGGCTGTGGTGATCTGGATTTTGCCCTCGTGACGCTGAAGGCTGATGCCACGCCCCTGGGCAAGCTGAACTTCCAAGTTCGCGATGGCTTGTTCAACCGCTTCTAATGGCCTGCCGAGCGCCTGGGCAAGCTGAGCAACCGGAACCGGGCTGGCGGCGACGAATAGAATCGCCTCCAGGCAGGCCTCGAGAGATAATGGCAATGTCGATTCGGATGATGCGTCAGTCATGCTATAATATACAATCTTGAAGGTCAAATTTTTAATAGAGCTCAATTATACCTGCTGTATGATGAATTGTCACCCACAACCCAAAAACGCTAAAATTACCGGCTGGTTATTACTTTTATTATTACTGGCTGCCTGTACGCCGCTAGCCCTTACCAATTCGGGGATGGTTGCGGTTTCTATTCAGGTGGATGGGGAGGTCATTGAGGCTAACACACCGGCGGGTACCACTGTTGCTGACACGTTAGAGAACAACGACATCATCCTGGACACATTAGACCGGGTGGAGCCCCCAAGCTATACCATTATTGCTGAACCGACAACCATTACCGTGGTAAGAATTCGTGAAGAATACGAGATTGAACAGGCTATTGTACCGTTTGAACAGCAAACTGTTCCAAATGAGTCATTACCTGACGGGCGCACGATGCTGATTCAACTTGGCGAAAATGGGCTGCAAGAGATTACTTATCGACGAGTGTTTGAGAATGGCATTGAGACCTCGCGAACTGTATTCAAGGTGGTAACGCTCAATGAGGCCAGACCAGAAATTGTGATGATTGGGGTACAGTCCCCCTTTACACCAATCAGTATCCCCGGTGTGATTGCTTACCTGACAGCCGGCAATGCCTGGGTGATGAGCAGCACAACCGGTGAACGCCGTCCAATCGTTACAACTGGGGACCTGGATGGCCGGGTATTTGCATTGTCGCCGACAGGGGAATGGCTGCTCTATACACGGAAAAGCGAGGGCGAAGAAAAAAGCATCAACACCTTATGGGTAGTGCGGATTACAGACGACGAGCCCGAGCCTTTCAGCCTGGATGCCGAGAATATCATTCATTTTGCGGCCTGGATACCATCGGATATGCTGATGGTGCTTTACTCCACCGTTGAGCCCAGGGCTACAGCACCTGGCTGGCAGGCCAATAACGATTTACGCCGGATTCGGTTCTCGGAAAACGCCTATATTCGCGACGAAGAGATTATGGAAGCCAACTCCGGGGGAATTTACGGTTGGTGGGGGATGAATTTTGCGATATCGCCGGACGGCACGCAGGTAGCCTACTCACGGCCTGACAGTGTGGGGGTGGTTGATCTTGAAAGTGGAGCAACAAGCACCCTGCTTGACCTACTGCCACTGCAAACAGGCGGTGACTGGGCATGGGCTCCGGGCATCAGCTGGGCACCGGATCAACAAATTTTGTATTCGTCCGCCCACATCCCAATGTCAGGGCTGGCAAACCCAGAAGCATCGCCTCTGTTTAACTTGAGCGCGATCGTACTGGAAAACGGCGCAGCGTTCCCAGTAGTATCGCAAACGGGCATGTTTGCCTATCCGACAGCATCGCCTGATACGCTGCCGGGGGATCGTTATCTGGTAGCTTATCTGAAGGCGATTCTACCAGAGCAGAGCGATACCAGCCGGTATCAATTGATGTTGATGGATCGCGATGGGTCCAATCAAAAATTGATCTATCCACCTGAGGGGATGTCGGGATTGGAGCCGCAACAGGTGGTCTGGGCGCCAGCGACAGGTGATGAGCCGCTCTGGCTGGCATTTATCTATCAGGGTAATTTATATCTCTACGAGCACGGCACGGATATAATCCGGCAGGTAACCGGAGATGGTCTTATTGATCGAATTGATTGGAAATAATTCTGAAGGATTGAGGGCTTAATATGATTGTATTGATTACTGGGGCCGCGGGTTTTTTGGGTTCGCATTTGTGCGATTATTTGATTGAGCAGGGACATACCGTCATCGGGATGGATAATTTCATCACTGGCAGTCCGGACAATCTGGCGCACCTTGCCGGGCACCCCCGATTCAGTTTCATCCGGCACGACGTAGCGAATTTTATCTTTGTGCCGCAAAAAGTAGACGCTGTATTGCATTTTGCATCTCCGGCAAGCCCCAACCCGGCCTCGCCTTATGGCTATACGAATCTTCCCATCCAAACCATGAAAGCCGGAGCGCTGGGAACGCATAATACGTTGGGAGTCGCCAAAGCACACGGTGCGCGCTATTTACTGGCATCAACCAGTGAAATTTACGGCGACCCGCTGGAACATCCCCAAAAAGAAACTTACTGGGGACATGCGGACCCCATTGGGGTTCGATCTGTGTATGATGAAGCCAAGCGGTTTGCCGAAGCACTCACCATGGCTTACCATCGGTATCACGGTTTAGACACCCGGATTGTTCGCATCTTCAACACTTATGGGCCGCGGATGCGGCTGGATGATGGGCGCGTGGTACCTAACTTTATACAACAAGCGTTACAAAAAGAAGCATTGACAGTTTATGGCGACGGGGAGCAAACTCGCAGCTTTTGTTATGTCAGCGATTTGGTGGCGGGAATTTACAAGTTGCTTTTATCCAGCGAAGACATGCCAGTCAATATTGGCAACCCGGCTGAAATCAGCATTCTGGAATTTGCGCGAACTATCAACCGCTTGACGAACAACCCGACATCGATCAAGTTCATTCCTGAACAGCGTCTGGGGGATGATCCCCAGAGAAGGCGCCCCGATATTACCCGGGCGCAGCAAATTCTCGGCTGGCAGCCCACCATCTCGCTGGAAGAAGGCATTACACGCACAATCCCATACTTTGTTCAAAAAATGGGGCTGGCATGATCCTCACCAACGAGCGTGAACGAACCCGGTTTTTGCGTTTTGCTGTTGTTGGCACCATTGGCGCAGTGATTGATTTTGGTATCTTCAACCTGCTTATCTGGCTGGGTATGCGGGCGATTGTGGCCAGTGCAATTTCGTTTATAGCTGCAGTGATCAGCAATTTTCTCTGGAACCGGTACTGGACCTACCCGGATTCGCGCAGCAAACCACTTACGCGCCAGATGGTGCAGTTTTTATTGGTCAGCCTGGTTGGGTTAGGCATCCGAGCTGGACTGTTTGCTATTCTTGAAATCCCATTAATCAGCCTGTTTGAAAAACTGGCGCTGCCCTTGCCGCTCAGCGCGGCGTTTCTGGGGCACAATTTAACGCTGGCAATCGCCATTTTGATTGTGTTGTTATGGAATTTCATGGCGAACCGATATTGGACGTATAATGATGTCAGTAAGTGACTCTATGGACGCCGATTTACCTGTGCCGCAACGCGCTGAATCCCCCAAAGATAGCCAGACGGTTTCATCCGTCAGGTCATTAAAGGAGTTGGTGGATCTAGTCTCAGGCAGGAATTTCAACACCAACGCACCTCAGGAAGACCTGGGACTGGCTGAACCCCTACCCTACCCATTTCTGGCGCTGGTTGGGCAGGAAGATATGAAGCTAGCGCTGCTGCTGGCAATCATCAATCCGGCAATGGGCGGGGTTGCGCTGATTGGGCCACGCGGCACGGGCAAGACAACGGCGGTTCGCAGCCTGCTCGATTTGCTGCCAGACGCTGAGCGCAGCGCCTGCTTTTATGGCTGCCTGCCTGAAGATATTGAGGCGGGCGGTATTGATGCGGTCTGCCCAAACTGCGCGCAAAAGTATGCCCGGGGAGAAAAATTGACCCGCACTGAACGGGTACGGCTGGTTGAACTCCCCTTGAACGCCCGGCTAGAAGATGTGATTGGTGGGGTCGATGAGCGAGCGGCGCTGAATGATCGAATGCGGTTGAAGCGCGGGATCCTTTCGCAGGCAGACCGGAACATTCTATTTATTGATGAGATTAATTTGCTCTCCGATGAAATCATCAATGCGATTTTAGATGCTGCCGCCCTGGGGACCTATACCGTTCGGCGGGGCCCCATTACAGCCACCTATCGGTCGAGGTTTATTTTAGTCGGGTCGATGAATCCAGAAGAAGGTGCCTTGCGCCCGCAAATTATGGATCGGTTTGGCCTGCGGGTAATTGTAACGGGCTTGAATAAACCTGAAGAGCGCCTGGAAGCGTATCTGCGCGCGCGGGCTCACCGCCGGAATCCGCGCGCTTCAATAGCCCAGTTTATGGCCGCAACACTGCAAGCACGAATGGAAATTGAGGCAGCGCGCTCACTGCTTCCCAAAGTAGCCATCCCGGAACCGATTGCCAGAGCAGGCATTATGCTGATTCAGAAGCTGCAGATCGCTTCGCTGCGGGCAGAGATCACACTTTTTGAGGCGGCAAAAGCACATGCCGCTGCGGATAACCGGGAGACGGTGACACTGTCCGATCTTAAGGTTGTGGCTCCACTGGCGCTTCGGTTAAGGCGATCAGATTATATGCAGCAGTATCAAGCCAAGCAGCGAGAAGAAGACAGCGAGATGATCCGTATCATGGAAGACACGCTAAAAGGCGAGGGGTAGTCACTTTGGCGAAATCAGGCACGCAGACTCATCGGCAGCGACTGGAGACGCTTTTAGGAGGCGGGCGACCTGATCGGACACCCGTTGCGCTCTGGCGGCATTTTCCGGTAGATGATCAGGCGCCCGAGCGTTTAGCCGCAGCCATCATAGCGTTCCAGAAGAGCTACGACTTTGATTTAATCAAAGTGACGCCGGCTTCCTCATTCTGTGTAAAAGATTGGGGTGCTGCGGATATCTGGCAAGGCAGCGCCGAGGGCACACGGGCCTACGGGCCACCGGTCATTCAAAAGCCAGAAGACTGGGAAAATCTGCGGCGGTTATCACCCCATGAAGGTGCTTTAAAAGCGCAGCTAGAATGCTTGAAGCTGGTTATGGGGGCGTTTAAACCGCATACGCCCGTATTGCAAACCATCTTCAGCCCGTTGGCGCAGGCAAAGAATCTGGCGGGAAAAGAACAGTTGATTGTACATCTGCGGCAATGCCCGGAGGCTGTGCACGCAGGACTGCGGATCATCACTCAAACCACGATTGACTTAATTTCCGAAGCCCTGAAAACCGGCATGGACGGCATTTTTTATGCTGTTCAACATGCACAATACGGGCTGCTGACCGAAGCGGAATTTATGACCTTTGGGCGAGCGTATGACTTACCCGTACTGGCAACTGCGCAATCCCTGTGGCTCAATATGGGGCATATTCACGGGGAACAGATTATGTTCCAGCAGATCACAGATTACCCTGTGCAAATTCTCAACTGGCATGATCAGCATACCTGGCCTTCACTCAAAGAAGCTCTATCCTTATATCCGGGATTGGTATGCGGTGGACTGCGGCAGTGGGAAACCCTGGCTTATGGGACGCCAGAACAAATCTGGGCAGAGGCGCGTGCCGCGCAAGCGCAGACCCAGGGGAAACGCTTCATCCTCGGCACGGGTTGCGTTACGCCAATTATTGCCCCACACGGCAACCTGATGGCGGTTCGTAACAGCGTGGAGGCGGCATAATAACATGTCTACGCCAAGGGTCATTGGTGGAACCGCACGCGGCATCCGGCTGAAAGATGTGCCAGGGGATATTACACGCCCGATTACAGACCGGGTCAAAGAGGCGCTGTTCAATATTCTGGGCGGCGATATTATTGACGCGAGCCTGTTGGATTTGTTTGGCGGGACCGGGGCGGTTGGAATTGAGGCGTTATCACGCGGGGCGGCTTTTGTACGGATTAATGACTTGAACCGGGCTGCGATAACGACCATTCGAGCGAACCTGGAAGCGACCAGATTGCAGAGCCATGCCCAGGTTACCCAAGGAGACGCGTTCAGCCTGCTTCAACAGGCGGCAGATAGGGCGTTTGATTACATCTACATTGCTCCACCCCAATATAAGGGGATGTGGCAGCGAGCAATTAAGCTGGTGGATGATCATCCAAACTGGCTGTCGGATGAGGCCTGGGTCATCGTTCAAATTGACCCGGTTGAATATGAGGCAATGAGCCTCAAGAATCTGAATGAGTTTGACCAACGGCGATACGGCAGCACGCTGCTGGTGTTTTATGAGCGTGGAAATGACGAAGACGACGCCTCAAACGCCGAACTCGATCTTTAGTTTTCCATCCGTATAAAAAGACCGCCCAAGGAAAGGCTGAGTGCTGCGCATTGATGCCAGTACACGCGGTAGAATAACCGGCAGGTCTTCTACCAGCGGCAGGTTTGAGAGGGAAGCCTGCGATACCCAGGCCAATTCGCCTTCAGAGCCGGGGACAAGCTCAATAGTGGTTTTATCTACTTCGCCCCGGAAAATGAAGATGCCAATGCCGCGATCGGGTTCAACATCAACCATAAGAATGCCGCAGAGCCATAAATCTGCATCATGGACGCCGGCTTCTTCATTTAATTCTCGCCTTGCAGCGAAAAATAAATCTTCTCCAGGTTCAACATGCCCGCCAATACCGTTATAGCGATTAGCCCAGAGGTGTTTGGTTGGAGCGCCTTTGAGCAGCAAAATATCGCTGCCGCTGGTCAGGAAGATTAATGTGCGGGGAATAATTGCATAACGATTGGGCGTAACACCCTGATCTTGTTTGGGCATGAAACCTCATCTCTTGTCATTGTCTCTTCTGAAGAAGGCAGAGATTTGCTCTGATAAACACCGGGGCGGACATTGAATGTCCGCCCCAGGCAAAGTGATTTGACTGATTGAGTTAGATACCCAGCAGTTGTTTGACAGTGGGGATTTGGCCGGCGCTGCCAAGTTTGTGGTTCTTGTCCGCAATGAAATTGGCGTATTCAGACATGAAAATTTTACCGATGGGGCGCAGGTCAATCGCATCGGGATGGTCACGGAAGAATTCGCGGTGAACGCGCGTCCAAACCAGACGACCATCAGTATCGATATTGATCTTGGTGACGCCAAGTTGAGCAGCGCGCAAGAACTGGCGATCATCTACCCCCTTGGCGCCCTTGAGGATGCCGCCCGCGGCATTGATGCGCTCAACTTCTTCCTGAGGAACCGAACTGGAGCCATGCATTACAAGGGGGAAGTTGGGCAACTGCTGCTGGATTTGTTCCAGGACATCAAAACGGAGTGCCTGATTGCCCGAGAATTTGAAAGCGCCGTGGCTGGTGCCAATAGCAACGGCAAGGGAATCGCAGCCGGTGCGTTCTACAAATTCGCGCGCAGTTTGCGGGTCGGTGAGCTTGGCATTGGCCTCGTCAACCGCGACATGCTCTTCCACCCCACCCAACTGACCCAGCTCAGCTTCAACTACAATACCGCGAGCATGGGCTGCATCGACCACGCGCTTGGTAATGGCAATATTAGTGTCAAAATCTTCGTGGCTGGCATCAATCATCACGGAGCTGTAAAATCCGCTCTCAATGCAATCGTAGCAAGCGGCCTCATCACCATGATCCAGATGGACGGCAAAAATGGCTTCCGGGAAGATGTCGTTGGCGGTTCGGATCATGGCTTCCAGCATGCGTTTGTCGGTATAGGAGCGGGCGCCTTTGCTGATCTGAATAATGAAGGGGGCCTGGCTGTCGACGTTGCCGCGGAACAATCCCATGGTTTGTTCTATGTTATTGATGTTGTAAGCGCCGATGGCATAACGGCCATATGCGGCCTCAAATAGTTTTTTGGTTGTTACAATCATTTCTGTCTCCTTTTGGCTAGCTTAAGAACATGGGCACGCCCATAAAGTCACGAACTTTGGGGCGGTAGGTTTCGATATCATAATAGCTGGGGACGTCCACACGCTTGCGCCCGGCAAGAACCATTTCAACCGGGACAGTGGTGTACTTGCCGCCATGCAAGCCAACCATCTTACCGGTTTCATTCCGGCGAATGAGTTGGATGGCAAGATTGCCAAAGGACATGGCAACCATGCGGTCCAGCGAGTCGGGTGCGCCAGAGCGCATCATATAGCCTAACTGCTGGTACATGATATTTTGCCCGGTGAGGCGTTTGACTTCCTCAGACAAAACAACTCCAACACCGCCCAGTTTGCGGTGACCATAGGCATCAGCCTCGCCCGATTCAATCACTTCGCCACCTTCCAGGATGGCGCCTTCAGAGATGGTGACCATGGCATAGTTGGATGGCTTGCCGCGTTTGTCGTCGATCAGGTAGCGCGCCAGACGGCCTACATCGCAGGGGACTTCGGGGATAACGGCCCGGTCCACATCAGCCAGGTAGGCACTGATGAGGCTGGTCTCGCCTGAGTTACGGCCAAACAGTTCCACGATTCCGATGCGCTCATGTGAACCCACAGATGTGCGCATGTTGGTGATGATATCAACACTGCGGGTAACTGCAGTCGAGAAGCCGATGCAGTAGTCAGTGCCAAAGACGTCATTATCCATGGTTTTGGGGATGGCCACAACCGGAAAGCCTTCTTTGTGGAGGCGAACTGCAAAGCTCAAGGTATCATCACCGCCGATGGGGGTTAAGACATCAATGCCAAGATTGGCAAGGACATTCAAGACATGGCTGGTGTAATCAATATTTGAGGAGCCCTCAGCGGGTTTTCCCCAGGTTGAATTTTTAAGAAAATCGGGGACGGCTTTGGGGTCAACGCGCTGGGGGTTGGTGCGAGACGTATGAAGAAATGTGCCGCCAGTGCGATCAATTGTGCGGACGTCTTCGCGTTTGAGCTCTCGAATGTAGTAGTCGTGAGTAGAGGGTTCGTTTAGATCATAATGCAATAAACCACCCCAGCCGCGGCGAATGCCAATCACCCGATAGCCCAGTTCAAGGGCGCCCATGACAACAGCTTTGATGCAGGGATTCAAACCCGGCACATCGCCGCCCCCCGTTAAAATTCCAAGTGTTTTAGTCGTCATAAAATCTCAGCCTCCAAATAAAGAATAAAGCGTGCTACATGGCCCGCAATTCCTGCTCAGGCTCGGGCGCGTTCGGTTCAACCGGAATTTGGAAGGTTATGCGACTGCCCTGCCCAACATTCGAATCAATTTCCATATATCCCCCAACCATTTCAACACGTTCACGAATTAGTTTGATGCCCACACCACTCTCAGATTCGTCCTCCGGGCGCATGCCTTTGCCGTTATCACTGACAGAGACACGCACCAGGCGGTCTTCGATGACCATTTGGGCATTGATCTGCAATTTATAGGGTAGTTCTTGATTGTGGCGAACAGCGCCACCGATTAGCTCCTGCATGGAGCGGAAAATCATCACTTCAATGTAAGGTTCAAAGCGACGCTCGTTGCCTTTTACATTCAGGCTGATGTCGGCACCAGACTGTTCTTTGAGAGTGTCGGCGTAGCGGCGGATGGTGGGAACCACACCCAAATCGTCCAGCATCATGGGGCGTAGCTCGGAGATGAAGAAGCGCACCTTCTGGAAGGTGGACATGGCTGTTGTTTTGAGGGCGTTAAGTTCCTCTTTGGAGCGGTTCAGGTCCACTTCAAAGAAACGAGCGACAATGTCTGCCTGGACGATGAAGTTGGATAAGGCTTGAGCCGGGCCATCGTGCATCTGGCGGGAAAGCCGCTGGCGTTCTTGCTCCTGGGCATTGATCACCAGTTCAAGAACGGCAGAGCCACCGCCCTTGGCGCGCATTGAGCGCGGCGGCTGGTGACCTTCGGAGAGGAATTTGTGGGCCCGCTCCAGCGAGGCGACATAACGTTTGAGGGTTTCCTGGTCATTTTGGAGCTTCTCAATCTGGCCGCGCATCACCAGGAGGCGCTGCTGGGCTTCGAGAGCGGCATTGTATGCATTTTGAATGTCGGCCTTCGAAGTAGCTTCCACCTGGGAACGAACTTGCTGAAGGTGCGCGGTGATTGCGGCGTTACGCTGTGTCAACTTTGCCAGTTCGGCCTGACTCTGCTCGTACATCAATGTGACTTCCTGTAAGTTGCGGCGAGCTTCGTCTAAATCGGTCTGAACCGATTGCTGAAATTCTTCCCAGGGGCTTGCGCCATCGGTATTTGCGCCAAAGTTATGCACGGTCATCTCGCGCTCCTTCTGCTTAAATTAGTCCAAATTTAAGGGGAACTCCCTCAAAGTAATAAGTATAGCACAACCTGTTCAATCAACGCAAACTGTTTCGTTTGCGGCCGTCGCTGCGGAGATGCTTGATCTCCGCAGCGACAAGGCGAACAGGGTTGGATTATTTGGCTAACAACAAGCGAATCTGGGCAAAGTCGTCAGCGGTTAACTCGCCGGCACTGGTCGTGCTGGGGGGATAATTGCTCAGCATTTCTGCCTGAGTGATATCTGACTCAGACGGCCAGATCATATCGATGATACGGGTGTGGTTGGTATCGGCAGGGGCACCGCCAAAACGCCACTGGGCAACGGCAGCCTCAACATCACGCACACGCCAGACGCCCGAGGCAGGGTAGCCTTCCTGCCCCAGGACCACCGCAGTGTACCCCCAGGTTGCCGGATCGCCTTCGCCAAACACGTCCTTGGGAACGCGCAAAGTCACAGTTCTGGCACCGGCATCAGCAATAATTTTGAATTGTGCTTCGGTAATCTGGATGGGCTCCAGCGTTTCCGGGTTAGGGGCCAGGATCTGGGGGGTCCAGCCTTCGGCCCAAACGGCATAATCCCAGCCGCTGCCCGCTTCAAGGGCGGCGTTGCGTCCAGGCAGCAGCAGGCGGGCACCGGTTCCGGCGCCGGGATCTTTGTCAATATAGACATCCAGGGTTTGAACCGCAAGGTTGTTGGGTGAGCCCCAGGGATTTGGAATAGCACCATAGAATGAGAATTTGAAGATGATGTTGTTCTCGTCATAGGCTACCCGGAAACTCTTGAGGTCAAACATCTTGCCAACAAAGATGGCGTCGGTAGGATAAGTGTAAGTGCCCGGGCCGTTATCATCGCCTTCGGGGTCTTCGACCTCAAATACTACGGTGGCATTGCCGATTTCGGGCACAATTATCTGAGCAGGACCACCGGTGGGAATGAATTGATTGTCGGGCTGGGCAACGGTCAGCAAACGGATGTCATCGCCAGTTTCCATCTCGCCAAAAAGTTTGAAGGGAATGGCTACTTCTATCACGGAATCACCAACTGAGGCCTCACCTAAAGCCTCCATTTTGGTCCAACCGGTTTCACCACCTGTATAGGCAGACAGGCTGCCTTTGGCGGTTACTTCGACCAGGTGGGTGGCAGCAACACCCAGCAGCAATGGCTCATCAGCTGAGATGTTGACAAATGGGTTGGAACCTGCAGCACGGGGTGCGACAAAATAGAAACCCACCTGATCGGAAGCAGACATTGGGCGGGTCAAGTCAAGCCGGAGATAAAGATTGTTGGCGTCGTATGTGTAGCCCAGACCACTAGCAAAAGGCGTTTGCCCTTCAGCGGGATAGGCTGCGCCCAGAGACCATTCATCACCATCAATCTTGCCATCAATGACCGGTGTGCTCATTCCTTGAACCGGTTGAGCTGCCTGCACCGGGCGGGGTTGAATGATAGGAACGTTCACAAAATTGGGGACCGGTTCACCCAATGAGTCGAATACGCCTTTCAAAAGCGCCCGGAACCCTGTATCAAAGTAGTCGTCCTGGCCCGAATCCTGGTCAGCACCATACCACCAGAACCAGTCAGAACCTTCGGCCAGGTACATAAAGTCTTGAGCCTGGGCGATGGCTTCTGGAGAAGCTGTGCGCACTTTCGAAATATCGTATTTAGCCAGCACGGCGCGCGTCTGCTGCAGGTAATCCCAGGCCATATTTTCTTCAGCTTCACCGAGCCAGGTATCATAATTGGGGCTAAACCAGGCCGCGGCAAAGAGATTATCCAGCGAGCGTTGTTCGGGGAACCATTCAAGGTATTGGGATGGGGTGACGGTTTGAAGCGTCTTGCTCTCCGAAAGCAGGCTATAGAGGCTGTGGAAAAATTCCTTGCCGTCGTTATCATAATTTTCCCAGGCGTTTTCACCATCCAGGATGATGCTGACAATATGTGGGCCTTCGGCGCCTTCGTCTTTCAGCTCAGTACGAATATTTTCTAGGCGCTGGATAAGATCTTCGGCTGCGGCTTCACCGGAAATACCGGAATAAGTAAAGCCGACTTTGTCTGAGATGACACCATCACGGAAAAAGACGGCCAATTGATTGCCGTTTGCGTCCATCACATAGTAGGGGCGATAGAGATCATCCGCCTGTTGGACGGTTTCGGCAGCATCCCGCGTAAAGCCATCCAGGTTGAGGCTCTTTGCTAAAACGGGTTCACCGGTTGCCATCCAGGTGTAGCCACTTTTGATGACAAAGGGCACAATGGTTTGCGCCACAGCCCCCTCGCCGGGCCACAGGCCTTGCGGCGGCTGGCCAAAATTTTCCTCATAAATGGCAACACTGCGCTCCAGATGAGTCAGGGCGTCTTGCGGGTATGAGAACTGGGGCGGGGTTTCTACACCGGGATTGCCCTCGCGCGCCAGATTGGTATCTACCAACAGCGGCAGAATGGGGTGGGCAAACGGTGTGGTGATGACTTCGATCTGCCCATCGGATTGCATTTCTTTATGGAGGGGAATCACTGCCTGGATAATACGTAAGGCTTCAGCAAAAAGGATCTGTTTATCGGCCTCAGTAAAATTGCGGCCCTTCTCGACCAAGGATTTCAGGGGATCAGCAGCCAGCAGGTCGGGATCAAACCAGGCCAGGTTGAACCAAATTTGAAGGTCACGATAATCTTGCTCGGTGAAGGTTGTGAGCGCGGATTCAATAGCGGCCGTGTCTGTTCCACCGCGCAGATCAAGCAGCTCCTGGTAGCGGGGATATACGGCAATTATGTGATCCCAATTGGCATCAAAGAAACGCTGAAGGATGAAACGCTTCTCATCGTCTGTCAAATCACTGGCTGGTTTTTCGGCAAGCTGCCAGTAGAGATCTTTGGCGCCATTATCAGCGTAATCATCCAGTTGGCGGATGAGAACAGGAGTAAGGTTGAATGTCACATGGACGTCAGGATATTCCTGCAAAATGGCAGCCATGTCGTAATAATCTTTTGTGGCGTGGACGCGCACCCAGGGGCGAGTATATACGCCGGCATCATCTTTGTAATACAGGGGTTGATGCTGATGCCAGACCAAATTGACGTACAGAACGTCTTTACTGCCTGGATGCTGCTGACCACAAGCAGCCAGCAACATCGTAAGAATGACCAAAAAGTTAAGCACAATCCATTTTATTTTCATGCTCATTCCTCCTCAGTTTGAAGCGTGTATATTTGTAACCCGCCCGCGGCGGTGCCTATCCATAATCGTCCGATGCTGTCTTCAGCCAGGGCAAGCGGCTCTGAACCGGCAAAACCAGAGTTATGTTCATTATAGCGTTTCCAGTTCTGACCATCGAAGCGAACCAACAGGCCGCCCGGCTCGGTGGGCAAGCCAACCCCCACCCAGTAGATGCCCGGGTCGGTTTCTGTTATGGCTTGAACATAGTTATAAGGAATGTCTGAGTTGCTGGTGCGGTAAAACGTCCAGCCGGTGCCATCCCAGCGAGCCAGGCCGCTGCCCAGCGTACCGGCCCACATCTGGTCTTTGGAATCCAGAAATAGATCTGCTATGCCAGCCCAGCCAAGTCCCAGATCATGAAAATCGTCAGACTGCCAGGATTGGGTTTGCCAGTCAAGGCGGCTGATGCCCAAACCGCCGCCGAACCAGATGACATCGCCGTTGGGGGTGGGTTGAATTTCAAGCGAGTAGATGGAAGTATCCAACATGCCTCCGGGGGCAGCAGTGTATGCAGTCCAAGTTTGGCCATCCCAAACAGAGGCGCCTGACAGGGTGCCAACCCAAATTTGGCCCAGCGAATCTTCGTCCAGGGCATTGATTTGGGCATTTTCTAATCGGATGTCAGATGCGGTAAAGCTAGTCCAGGTTTGACCGTCAAACGATGAAAGACCTTGCTCGGTTCCAAACCACCAGGTTCCGCGGCTGTCCTGTAAGAGAGATAAAACGTTCCGATCCATGATGCCCGAGTTGGCGGGCACATACCACTGACCTGCCTGTCCCCAGGGGGCATCCTCGTTAGGGGTCCAAATGGCGGCGCCGTTGGTCGTCGCCAGGGCAACCCGGCCATCAGGGGTGGTTTTCAAATCATGGATTTCATTGGAGGGTAATGGTGTGCCCGTGCTGTTCATTTGCACCCAGCCGCGGCGCAAAACCGCCATTTGCACTTCATAAACGACTTTGCCGGTCAATAAGACAATGACAAGGCCAAAAAGCAGGATCCAAAACAATTTGGGTGGGCGGGGCAGCATCTCGGAGAGATAGTCCCAATAGGAATCTTTTTTACGCGCCCAATCAATAAACCAGCGAACAGCGCCTGAGGCAATCAGGCTCATGGCTGGTGCCAGAATAACTGTATATTGAGGCCACTTGGTCGGCCACACCAGGAGAATTGCCAGGATGGAAGCCAGCCAGACCGCGGTCCAGGGACGTTGTTTCAGCGCCAGGCCAAAACCAGCAATGGAGAGCCAGAAAATAATATCATCTGAAGTCAAAAAGAAGAAAACATTGGGGTGCCAGGGTACTGTGGTAATAATCCAAATTACGGGCTGATACCAGGGATAATTTGCCCGAAGGACATCTGCACTCTGGGTGTAGCCGGCGTGGAAGAAAAGCGACTGTTGAAGCCGGCTCAGTGGATCGTGCCAGAGGGATGGATTAAAAGCCCAAAACGAGACTAAAGCCACACCTCCATAGAGCAGCAACTGCTTCCAGGGAATTGGGCGCTTTGAAAGCCAGAAATAGACCAGGACAAATACAATCATGCCATAGGTCATTTTTCCGGCGATGGCAATCCCTAACAGCACTGCCGAAAGCCAATACCAGCGGCGGGGGCCTTTTGAGGCGCGTTCCAATGCCAGCACAGAGCCAATTATAGCTGCCAGGGGAAGCGCCTCCAGGTACACCTCGCTGGTATATTTGATTGCCATTGAGTGAAAGGCCAGGAACAGCCCGGCCAGTGGATCAATCAGACTTAAGAGAAAGACAGCAATTGTGCCAAAAACCGCAGACATAATGCGGTTAAAAAGCAGCTCTGGTGATTCCCCAAAGGGGGGATCAAACAATTGGAATGGGATGCTGTACAACAATTTAACCAGCGGCGGATGCTCGGCATTCTCCTGGTAGTCAACAATTCCAGACCAATCACCGCGAGCCATCAAATCCGCGTAATCGCTGGCGGCGCGCATATAGACGGGTTCATCGGCATCCAGGGGCAACTGCCAGGCCGCCCATAAGCGAAGCGCCAGGGCCAGTAGTGTCACCAGGGCAATGGAATAACTCCGCTTCCACCAGCGAAAGTGGATTTTGAACCGGCGTGGTTTCAGTGAAGGGGCGGTCATTTCTGGGTCAGAACGGCAATATAAGCAGCGTAAGGTTCCAGTGAGGCGATGGGTTGATAGCCAGATAACTCGCCGCTGGCGGGGATTTTCAAGTTAGACAGACGGCCCTCTCCCAAGAGGTCAGCCAGATGATAATTTCCGGGGGTAAATTCGGCATTTGAGGTTAATTCAACCTGCTTAATTTTGTCAGGGCTTAGATTTATCAGCAAGAGTATTGTTTCGTTCTCAGTTGCATAAATGGCTGCCAGTACCCGATTGTCACTGGTGGTCACCTTGATATATTGTCCCTTTCTCAGGGCTTCGTGCTGACTGCGGATGGCGATTAAATTTCGGTAATGAGCCAGCAGTGAATCAGATGCAGACAACTGAGCCGTGACATTTTTATCAACATAATCTTTCTTGGGGCTGATCCAGGCTGAGCCTGCGGTAAAACCAGCGCCTGATTCAGCGGACCACTGCATGGGAGTGCGGATCTCTTCATCGGGCTTGGTGCCGATCATGCCAATTTCTTCACCATAATAAATGAAAGGAACTCCCGGAGAGGTTAGCAGGAGTACCGCCGCAATGCGCGCCTTATCCTCATCGCCGGCAAATTCGCTCATCACCCGGTTCATGTCGTGATTGGTCAAGAAGGGCGCGATTTCGCCCGGAGGGAAAGTGCCATAATTGAAGGAGAGGGCATCAACAATCTGGCGGGCATCAGCGCCATTGACGCCGCCCATGTATGCCGAAGCCAGTTCAAAACCAAAAACCAGGTCAAATTCATCATTTTTGACGTAGGGAACCGCGGCAAACAGCGTATCCCAGACTTCGGCAACCGTCATAGCCTCGGGGTTTTCGGTTTTTACCAGTGTATAAAAATCTTTGAACCAGGCGTGGGTGGCATCGGTATTGCTCTGGGTTTGACCATCTTCAATCAGGTGCCGGGCGGCATCAACACGAAAACCATCCACACCGACATCCGAAAGCCAATAGGTGGCGACATTGCGCATCTCGGTGGCAACATCGGGATTGTTGTAATTCAAGTCGGGCATGCCCGACCAGAAAATGCCGTAATAGTACCCGGCGCCAGCAGAGAAATGCCAGACATCTTGACTCCAGGGGCCCAGGTAACCGGGGTCTTGCTCTGACCAGATATACCAATCGCGATATGGCGAGGCAGGATCTTTGGACTGCTCAAACCAGGGATGATCTTCAGACGTGTGATTCAAGACCAGATCAATCACGACATGGATGCCACGAGCATGAGCGGCATCCAGGAAGCGGCGAAAGTCGTCCATGGTGCCGTAGTCGGGATTGACAGTGTAATAATCAGTAATGTCATAACCGTGATACGAGGGGCTGACTTGAATCGGCATGAGCCAAAGGCCGGTGATGCCCAGATCACTGGTTGTGGCAGGGTCGCCATCATTAAGATAGTCCAATTTCTCCGTCAGGCCATTAAAATCGCCAATGCCATCACCATTGCTGTCATAGAAGCTGCGGACAAAGATCTCGTAAAATACGGCGTCATTCCACCAGTTATCTGGCATTGCGGTTTGTTTGAGCGCGACAACATTTGACGCAGGAGTTTGCGACTGGGGGGAAACGCAGGAGCTCAACAGACTCGATAATAGAACGACCAGCGCTAAAAAGGCAACCAGTTTTTTATGCATATGAAAATCCTTGTCTAAATCAGTTGTAACAGCTAGATCTGCCAGATAACGCCAGCCAGCGGGGGCAAAATGACCCGAGGATGATTATCTGAGGCAGTAACGGTAACACCATACTCGGATGTCAGGAGCATTTTTCTGACAGGAAGCTGCAAATTCACCTGCGCGGATTCGGCGGTTAAATTTAGAGCAACACCAATGCGGTCATTATCATGCTGCCGGGCATATACCAGTAAACCCGGTTGAGATTGGATGATTTGTAGACTGCCAATTTGCAGCGGCAATTGGTTTTGCCGAAGCGCAATCAGAGAACGGTAGAATTCCAGCAAGGCCAGGTCTTGCTCCTGGCCCCACAACATTGGCAGGCGGGATTCTTCGGGAACGCCACGCTCGCCCTGGCGAACATCACGCTGCTGGGAGAGGCCAACCTCGGTGCCGTAGTAGATGACGGGCTGCCCTGGCAAGGTGAACTGGCAAAGCGCAGCCAGACGCAGGCGGCGTTTGTCGCCCTGGGCCGCCCATAAGAAGCGATTCATATCATGGTTATCCAGGAAGGAGGGGCGAGAGAAATCCGCCGGGAAGAAGGCTGTATGGCGTTCCAGGAAGCGGCCAAATTCGACACCGTCCCAACTTCCGTAAGCGAGGGCCCTGCGAAGCCCTTCCAGCAAGACAAAATCTAAACAACCATCCAGTTGGCCTTCAAAAGCGATTTGGACATCGGGCGGGTCAACGACCTCGCCAAAGGTCCAAGACTGGGGGTTGGCGGCGCGGGTCACACGCCGAAAATCAGCCCAGAAGTCGGGGGCAGGGCCAATAGCATAGTCCAGGCGATAACCATCTACACCCAGGTCCAGCCAGTATTTTGCGGCTTCCAGCAGGTGTTGACGTGCGGCTGGATTGCGCAGGTTGATCTGAGGCAAGGATTTTACGCCAAAGAAGGTTTCATATTCATCCGGCCAATGACGGAAAGTGTACCAGTTATGATATGGGCTGTTGGCATCGGCGATTGCATTTTGAAACGTTGGATGCAGATGCGACCAGTGATTGGGAACAAAATCCAGCAAGATGCGGATTCCGGATTGGTGAGCGGCAGCAAGCAAGGCGGTAAAGTCTTGTAATGTACCCAGGCGCGGTTCAACAGAGAAAAGATCGGTGGCATCGTAACCGTGATGTGAGGGACTGGGAAAAATTGGGTTCAGCCAGATGGTATTGCAGCCTAGTTCAGAGATGTAGTCCAGTTTATCCAGAATCCCGCTCAGGGTGCCGCCAAAAAATCCGCCTAATGAGGCAGGGCGCTGCCAGGATTGATGGCTGCCAGGGGAAAAGCGATCGGGGAAAACCTGATAAATGACGGCTGATTGCGTCCAGGCTGGCAGTCCAACTGTTTCGACATAGAAGGCATAATAGGCGCCGTTATCCGCAAAGATTTCACCTTGCGCCGGCGAGTAGCAGCTCAGGCGGTAGCGAACCAGGGTATCATCAGGCTGACCGGGCAATTCAACGGTAAAATGGCAGATGTAGCCCCATAAGACCGTATCCCATTCTTCCTGAGAAAACTGCATTTCAAGCGCATGACCATTAAAGGCCACGCCCTGAACGCCGATGGGGTCGCTGCCATCAGTCGTCCAATAGGCCCAGGCCCGACTCCCTGGGAGGAGCGGGCCTGAGGTTAGGTGTAATTGAATTGTCTGTCCGGGAAGCGGATGGCGGGGGGAACGCTGCTGAAGATGCGTAATCCCTGAGCGTAATTTATCTACATGCTGGCGCCGTAAAGCATCGGTTGCCAGGGTACCAAAGATAAAATCGCTCATTAACCTTTCACACCACCGACTGTAAGGCCCGATTCAAAGTAGCGCTGCAATGCCAGATAAACCATCAAGGTCGGCAGCACTACGATCACAGCGCCTGCGGCGAAGTAGCCCCAGGGTACGCTGATACTGTTGGCCAAAGAGTACAAGGCAGGCACCGCCAGCTTTAGAGAGTCGGGAGCAGGTACGAGGACGCCAGCGAAGACGAAGTCACCCCAGGAGCCCATGAAGGCGAGAATGGCGGTCACAGCCAGAGCCGGCCGGGCCAGGGGCAGGGCGATTAGCGTGAAAGCCTCAACCGGGCCGCAGCCGTCCAGCATGGCTGCCTCTTCCAGGTCAATCGGGATGGTATCAAAGTAGCCTTTCAGGTTCCAGGTACAAAATACCAGTGTGCCAGTTGTGTATGCGAGAATCAAGCCCAGGTGTTTGCCGTACAGGCCCACGGCTGTGAGTAGTTGGGCAATGGCCACCAGCGAAAGCAGACCCGGGAAAGTGGACAGGGCCAGCAGCAGGATGAGGAAGGCTTCACGACCGCGGAAGCGGAATCGGGAGAGCGCAAAGGCGGCCGAGGTGGAAATAATCAGCGAGAAGATTGTGGCAGCCACTGCAACTTTGAGGCTGTTGGTCAACCACGTCAGGAAGGGGCGCTCAAACAGCATAACCCGGTAGTTTTCAAAAGTCCATTCGGTGGGGAAGAACATACCCGCGAGGTTGAGGGTGTACAAACGGTCACCCAGACGCCCCGAAGCCAGAATGGCAAACCAGACGGGGTAGAAGGCAAAGATGGCGAAGCCAATCAGAACTGCGTATTGCAGGATACGCATCCAGACAGATGGTTTGCGGGACATTAGCGCGCTCCTTTCGTAATCTTGGTAATACGCAGACTGTAGAGCGTAGCCAAAAACAGCATAATGAAAATCAGTACAGCAAATGCCGTAGCTCGACCATAGTTAGAGACCTGATAAATCTGCCGGTAGGCATAGACCATTACGTACTCTGTAGCACCAGGTTTATCAGCGCCCAACTGCGGGCCGCCAGCGGTGATGGCAAAGGCGGTACCGAACATCTGAAAAGCGGTAATTGAGGTGAGCACCAGAGCAGGAACGATGGCCGGGCGAATGAGCGGCAGAGTGATACCCATCAATTGCTGCCAGGGGCTGGCGCCATCCACATCGGCAGCTTCATAAAGTTCATTGGGGACAGATTGCAGTGCGCCCAAAATGGAGACCATGAAGAAGGGGTAGCTGAACCAGATATCTGCCAGCACAATGACAACGGTGGCCCAGACCGGGCTGTTCAACCAGACCGGGCCTTTGTAATTAAACACGGCCAGCAATAGCTGGTTTATGACGCCCTGATCGCGGAAGAAGAACTGCCAGACCAGCGCGATCAGAATAGCAACAGCGGAGGCGCCCCACGGGATGAACAGCACCACGCGGAAGAATGTGCGCCCGGGCAAATGCTGGCTGTTAAGAATGAGAGCCAGAATGAGGCCAACCAGGAAGGTCAGGGGGACGCGAATGGCAACAAACATGACCGTCCGGAGAACGACCACCAGGAAGTCGCCAGTTTCCATCAACGTTGCCAGGGCTGCAAAAAAGTCCAAAACAAAGCCAAGGATGACGACTGAGATAATGGCCATCAGCCAGACCCAGCCGGACGCCAATGGCGGTGTGACCTCCTTGGCAAAACGCTTGTTGACTGCATTTGCAATGATGAGGGGCACCAGACAAACCAGCATTTTGCCCAGGGATATTAACGCCGGCGGGGCAAATAATTTGCCCAATAGATCGGTATAGTTCTTGAAGGGCGGGTCTGCGATCCGATATGGTTCGCCCAATCCGACAGGAGCTGTGTCTCGGAACACTGGCCAACAAAGCGGGTCTAACACCCCTGAAAGAGCAACCGAGCAATCTGGATTTGGCTTGTACTTATTCCGGGTAGTGAAGGATGTATAGATGTTGAGAATGGTGGGATAAATATTGAAAATCAGAACTGCGATGATTGTGGGCAGTAGAAAGAGCAATACAGTAAGTGCGCGTCGCCGACCGGACCAGACAGACATATTTCACGCTCCTCCCAGGGATTTTTACGAAAAAGCGGGGAGAGCCTTGCGACTCTCCCCGCGACGGCCCAAAATTACTTCATCTGGGCGACGGCTTCTTCAGCCGCAGTCTGCGCAGCAGCCATGGCATCGGCGGGGGTAGCAGCACCCTGCCAGATCGCCTGGGTAGCCTTGCCGACGGGATCCCACTGAGCCGAGGAGTACGGCGAGGGGGACATGGGGACGCCCAAATTCAGGGCGGCGCCAAAACCAGCAACCGCGGGCAGAGCCTGGACTTCGGGGTCCAAGAGGGCTTCGGTAGCGGCGGGGATGGTCTTGTTGATGAGGGAGAGTTTCTTCTGAACCTCAGCACCGGTGAAGTATTTCATGATGTCGATGACAACATCCTGATTGCCACGATCCACAGCGTTTTTGGTCATCATGAGGGTCTTGATGCCAACAAACGGGCGACCGAAGGGCAGAATGCCGTAGTCGATACCAGATTCTTCGATGCCAGCGACGGCCCACGGGCCAGTCCACCACATACCAACTTTGCCTTCCTTGAGGGCGGCGAAGCAGATATCGTAGCTGTTTTCGGCCAGGGAGACATCCTTGAATTTCAGGAGCCACTCGGCGGCGGCAATTGCTTCGGGGGTGTTCAGGTTGGCTTTACCAGTTTCATCGATGTAGCTGGGGACGCCGAAACCAAAGAAGATGGGGGACATGTGGTAGGCATCGCTGCCACCGAAGGCCTGGTTGCAGACCAACACGTTGCCGGTATCTTCCTGGAATTTCTCGGCCTTGGCGTACAGGTCATCGAAATTCATGGGATCGGTGGGCAGATATTCATCGGTCACGATGGCTTTGTTGTAGATCAGAGCAATGCCTTCCTGGGATTCAGGGAGGGCCCAGATCTTGCCCGACCAAACCACACCATTGACGCCCGCGGGCTCGTAGGTGCTGGTCAGGAAGTCCTGGGTGATGCCATAATCATTCAGGGCAACAATGTTGCCCTTGAGGGCCTGTTCACCAATTTTGTCATTGGCCCAGCCGATGATGTCGGGGCCTTCGCCCGCGGGGATGGCCACGTTCAGGGCATTGGCGACATCTTCGGGTTTGGAGAGGTCAATGGTGACATTGGGGTGAGCGGCAGTGTAATCAGCGAAAGCCTGTTGAATGGCTTCCAGATACTTGCCATCCCACTGATGCCAGATGGTGATGGTCACATTCTTCACCTCGGTGGGCTTGGGCGTGCAAGCCGCCAGGGCGAAGGCGACGATCAGCAGGATGCTGATCACGGGGAACAACTTCTTCGACATGTTTTCCTCCTCAAAAGGATGTGAATAGAATCTTACAAAAGGTCCCATTTGGGAACCCTTTTAACAAGGGGAAGGTGGAGAATTCAGAGGTGTTTTTTGTATCCCTCGAAAGCACCTCCTTTCTGGAAAACACCTGTTCTCTTAGGGCAGGCTCTTCAACAGATTGCATAGATTGCATGGTACTATTGTAATCCATCAGACAAGATTGTCAAGCATTAAATTTAGTGAAAGTAATACAAATTGGTTGTATGGACATTATAGCACATTGCTTTTCAGGTATAATCTGGCGATATGAATGATCAATGGCGACTGGTGCAGACACAACCAAGTGATGGCGCCTGGAATATGGCGGTTGATGAAGCGATCCTCGAATCTGTCAGCCGGGGCGATTCGCTGCCGACTTTGAGGTTATATGGCTGGGCTCCCCCCTGCCTTTCGCTGGGCTATGCACAACCGATTGCGGATGTTGATCGGGAGGCGCTGAAGGAACGCGGTTGGGGTTTGGTTCGGCGCCCAACCGGTGGAAGGGCGATTTTGCACACAGATGAATTGACCTATGCTGTGATTGCGCCAGTATCAGAACCCCGTGTGGCAGGGAGTGTGCTGGAAAGCTACCGACGGCTTTCACGGGCGCTGCTGTTGGCACTGCAGAAACTGGGTTTGCAGCCCAACGCCGACCGCGAATATCCACAAAGCAACGCTGGTGGGCCAGTTTGCTTTGAAACCCCATCCAACTATGAGATTACGATTGCCGGGAAGAAATTGATTGGCTCTGCACAGGCGCGGCGGCGCGAGGGTGTATTGCAGCATGGCTCCCTGCCGCTGCACGGCGACCTGTCACGCATTACCCAGGGGTTGATGTTCGTTGATGAGGCAGCCAGGCTCCAGGCTGGCGAGCGGCTGCTTGAACATGCTACGACAGTAGAGACTGGACTGGGGCGCGTGATTGGCTGGGAACAGGCAGCCAGCGCTTTGATTGAAGGGTTTCGAGAAGCATTGGCTATTGATTTTGTACCCTCTGAATTGACTACAAACGAAAGGGTGCGCGCCGACGAACTGACGCACACCCAATATGGCAACGATAGCTGGAATGCCCGAATTTAATCAGGGCGCGGGCGTGGGTGTCGGGGCAACAAAGATAACTGTGTTATACCCCAGACTGCGCAGTAAGCGCGCCATGTAATTTTCTGCGTTTTGCTGAGCCTGCTCTAAAATGCCATCTTCAATGGCGGCTTTGTAGATTTCAGCTTCGGCGACCTGACGGGCCTGGGTTTCCAAATCGGTAGCGCCATGGGTAAAAAGGCCCGTCTCGCGGTCGTAAACGTAGGATTTTTCATTGTCCAAAGTGGCGACAAAAATTTCAGCTGGCGGCAGTTTTACATACAGGGTTTCGCCTTCGAGCCAAATGTCCTCGGCCTTCAGCTTCTCCAGATCGATGCCGGCGATGACGCTGCCATGGGCCACAAAAAGGAGCTTATCACCGAACAGGAAGGCCAACTCTCCCTGCCCAATCTCTGCAGTAATCACTTTTTCAACCGTGTATTCAATTGTTTCGAGGCGAGCCAGAGAGCGGACTTCGGTGATGATGGTCACGGGGTCGGGCAGAATGGTGGGGGTCGGGTTGAGGAGATTTGATACCTGGGTCTTCAACTGATCATTCGCCTCGTTCAAGGGTGAAAGCGCCTGATCGGTTGCAGAGCGAATAAACCAGGTGAGCCCCAGAAAAAGGGCGCCCAAAATTAAGACCAAAACCAGGATTGCGCCGATAAAACCAGATTTACCCTGAGAACCGCTCATTTCCAAACCTCCTGAATCAGTAAATGGATGCGTTTAAATGGTTATAATTCACAATATGAAAAATTGCAAGGCAAACTCATTGTATTATGCCATAGCTGCCCTCGGGATACTCATGGCGCTGGTAGCTTGCACAAAGCAGCCGACCAATGATAGACCCACGGCAACCGCTCAGGTTTCGCCTACGCCCACCGCCACACCGGCACCATTGGGAAGTGTTGAAAACCCGGTAGTGATGGGTTTTGTTGAGCCAACAACCGGTTCCGGCAATTATCCTCCAGAGCAGGTTGAGCTGGTTCAGGCAATCACGGTCAATACAGGGTTCACTGTATCGAGCCGGGTATATGCCAACTGGGAGGAACTGCTCGAGGCCATGCAAGACGGTGAGGTGCATCTGGCGTGGATGCAGCCACTCACATACCTCTATGCGAGTGAGGAAGGAATTGCCGAGATAGGACTGCTTTCCAATCATTTTGGATTGTATTACTATGGTGTGCAGTACCTGGCAAACATCGAGAGTGGCTTTACGGTTTACTACGACGCGGTCAGCCAGCAGAATACAGCCGATGCGGCAACTGCCCTGGCGCAATTTGGCGGGCGGCGGCCCTGCTGGATTGAGCCAAAATCCATTTCGGGATACGTTGTGCCAGCCAGTTTGCTGGCAGACAACGAGGTACCAACGCTGGATGGGGCCTATGTGCAAACGCATACTGCGGCGGTGCGCGCGTTATACATCAAGGGGATTTGTGATTTTGCTGCCACATTTGCCATTTCTGGCGATCCGCGAACGGCTTCGGGGGTTCTGGATGATTTGCCGGATGCGCTGAACCGGGTGGTTATCATCTGGCGAACAGACGCAAGTATTCCGAGCCTGGGGTTGGCTTATGCACAAAGCTTGCCCGAGGAATTCCGACAGGCGATCAATTTGACGTTGACTGATCTAGTCAAAACGGATACGGGCAAGGCTATCCTGGCAGGCGCCAATGATGGTTATGATATTCAAGATCTGCGGGCGGTTGACGACTCTATCTACGATTCGCTGCGAGAAAATGTAAGTGCGCTTTCGTATGATCTAAAAAACGCACTGGGACGTTGACGATTGAAACGTGGTAAATTACGTTCTGTGCCTCAGACTGGGATTCGCCCACCGCGCAAGCGCATTAACTGGCGTAGATTGCTACGAACGGGGATTAAAGTGACTTTTAAACTGGTGCTCTACTTGATCCTGGCTGGCATGATTATTTTGGGGCTGCCGCGAATCATTGCGCTCATGTACGCCAAGCCCAGGTTGTACACATCTGTTGATGTGCCCGTATATCAAGCGGCGATTGTTTTTGGTGCCGGATTGCAACGGGATGGGACACCATCACCAGTGCTGCGAGACCGGGTTGCCACTGCGGCGGACCTTTATTTTGAGGGCAAGGTGGAAAAGCTGCTGATGAGCGGGGATAATCGCTTTGTTAACTACAACGAGCCAGGCGCAATGCAGGACTATGCCATTTCGCTAGGGGTGCCGGCAGAAGATATTGTACTGGATTATGCCGGACGCCGAACCTACGACACCTGCTACCGGGCGCATGCCATCTTTGGATTGGATTCAGCAGTGCTGGTAACGCAAGGATACCACCTGCCAAGGGCATTAATCCTGTGCAACAATCTGGGGGTTGAATCAGTTGGGGTGGCGGCAGATCGGCGGGTCTATCATGGCAGGTCCTATCTCATCTGGCAGATCCGAGAACTTCCAGCTACACTGGTGGCATTATGGGAAGCCTGGGTGACGCGCCCATTGCCGGTGCTGGGCGACTATGAACCCATTTTCCCAGACAGCAATCCTTGATTGACACGAAAAGAGGTAACAACGATGAATCGAGATGAAGCCTTAACGCTGGTAAAAGAATATGTGAAAAACGAAGGGTTAATCAACCACATGCGATCTGTGGAGGCTGCTATGCGTTTCTATGCCGAGCAGATGGGACAGGATGCAGAATTGTGGGGTTTAGCTGGTCTGCTGCACGATTTTGACTGGGAGATCCACCCCACGGCGGAGCAACATCCGCTGGATGGTGAGCCGATTCTGCGGGCACATGATGTTCCAGAAGATGTCATTCAAGCAATTCTGAGTCACGCAGACCACACGGGGCTCCCCCGCATAACCCTGATGCAAAAAGCGCTCTACGCCTGCGATGAAGTTACAGGATTGATCACCGCCGTTGCGCTGGTGCGCCCCTCCCGCTCGCTTTATGACCTGACCGCCTCTTCTGTGAAAAAGAAGTGGAAAGATCGCGCTTTTGCGGCTGGCGCCAATCGTGAAGAGATGGAAAAAGGCGCGGCTGAGTTTGGCGTGGATTTGTGGAGCCACGTCGATAACGTTATTCTGGCTATGCGAAAAATAGCGCCCGAAATTGGCCTGGTCGGCACGCTTCAGCCAGAAGCCTGACCCCTACAGCCTCATGGCTTACGCCGTGAAGTCGGTGCGGGTTTGGGTTTCTTCGCGTCGCCAGCAGCAGAGGCGGGTTTCTGCTTTTTTGAAGCCGGCTTTGAGGTCGTTGTATCTGCTTTTGACACAGGCTTGGGTTTATCGGCAGGTTTCACTGCCGGTGTTTTTGGCGTTGCGGCTGGTTTGGACCTGTCCGCCGATTGGGGCTTTGCGGTTGTTTTGGGTTTTGCGGTTGACTTGGATTTCTTTGAGGCCGTGGAAACTGGGGCTTTCTTCTTGACAGGGACAGTTTTTTCCACCGGGGCTGAACTTTTTTCAGCCGTGCGGCGGGGTTTACGGGCTGGTTTGACTTCAGATTCCCACAACGCCAGGCCATCAGATATAGCAGTCAGATTAAGCACAGCATCACCAGACTTCACCGGAGCCAGATCCTGGCCCTTCATCAGGCGTTTGCCCAGCGGGACCTCATCGAGCCGGGTGAGCCTGGCAGCGGCCTGCTGGAAATGCACCAAGGCAGTTTGTGTGCGTTTGCCAAAAATTGCACCTACCAGACGGTTGGAGCCGGTCAGCTTGCAGGCCAAGACGCCCTGGCCATAGCGTCCCTGGAGCGGAACGCCATCTTTCTCAATTCGCCACCCCAAGCCTTCAGATGAGACAAACAGGATTTCACCTTCACCAGACAGGCGTTCTGCGGCAGCCACGCGATCCTTGGTCTCCAGTTTAATACCATTGACACCAGCCGCGACCAGCCCCATTGGACGGACTTCTTGCTCAGAGAAGCGGATCAGCATTCCGAGTGCGGTGACCAGCAGAATTTCAGAACTGCCATCGGTCACAAAGGCCCAGCCCAGTTCGTCGCCAGCATTGACGCGGCTCAAAACAAAACCCTGCGCTGATGGGCCAGAGAGATCGCTGACCAGGCTCTTCTTAATCATGCCCAGTCGGGTAACCGTAACAACATACCGCTCCTGGCCGGGTTCAAGACGTTCGGGAATTGAGAAAATAGCTGCCAGCGCATCATCGGCATCAAAAGGTGATACTTTGTTGAGCTTGACCCCATCGGCGAATTTCTCGGCTTCAGGCAAAGCATGTACAGCTACTGCGGCCGCGCGGCCGGTCTGGGCTACCAGATAAAGAGTGTGGTGGGTGCTGGTTCGCAGTAACCAGCGCGCAGCTTGACGGCCGCTAATGCGTGGGAGTTCATCTCCGGAGGTGCGGGCAATTACGCCATCTTCGGTGACACCCACCCATACAACCTCTGCGGGGGTGAGATCGGTGGTCGTCAGTTTATCGGCAGCGACCTCACCATCTGCCAGGGAAACAATCTGCGTCCGACGGCGATCGCCATAGGCCTGGCGCATGGCCATCAATTCTGTCTCCACCGCCCCGCGCATCTTCTTAGGTGACTTGAGCAGGCTTTCCAGTTCTTTGATTAATGCCTGGAGGTCTTTGTATTCCTGCTCAATTTTCTTACGCTCCAAGGCAGCCAGACGGCGAAGCATTAAGTCCAGAATTGCCTGAGCCTGAACATCGCTAAGCTTGAATTTTTTCACAAGGCGGGCATGGGCGGTCTCAACATCTGGGGCGTTGCGGATGAGGGTAATAATTTCATCCAGGTTGTTAATGGCTATACGCAAACCCTCCAGGATATGAGCGCGCTGTTTGGCTTTGGCAAGATCGTATTCACTGCGCCGGCGAACAACTTCCAGACGGTGCTCGATATAGACGCGCAAGGCTTGCTTAAGAGTCAGCAGGCGCGGCTCTCCATCTACCAGTGCCAGCAGCGTGAGACTCAGGGTGGTTTCCAGGGGGGTGCGGCGGTAGAGTTCACGCAGGATTTTCTGCTCATCTGCACCAGCCTTGAGTTCGATGACAACTCTCATCCCCTGCCGATCTGATTCGTCGCGCAAATCAGCGATGCCTTCGAGGTCGCCTTCGCGAGCGAGTTCGGCAATGCGCTCAATCAGAGCAGATTTATTGACCTGGTAGGGTAATTCAGTAATGATGATACGATCACGGCCACGGCTCATTTCTTCCAGATGAACACGCCCGCGTAAAATAACCCGCCCGCGCCCGCTGCCATAGGCGCTTAATAAATCATTGCGGTCATGATCTTGAAGAATAATGCCACCTGTGGGCAGATCAGGACCCTGGATAAATTTCACCAGATCAGCCACGGAAATATCTTCCATCTGCTCCCACTGGCGCAGCATAAAGATCAGGGCATCAACGACTTCACCCAGGTTATGGGGTGGGATATTGGTTGCCATTCCTACGGCAATGCCGCTGGCGCCATTGACCAAAAGATTAGGAATGGCGGCTGGTAGTACCGCCGGCTCGCTAAGGGTATCGTCAAAGTTGCGGGTAAAGTCAACCGTATTACGGTCTAATTGCGCCAGAAGATCAATGGCGTAGGCCGTCAGACGGGCTTCGGTGTAACGCATGGCCGCTGGCGGGTCGCCATCCACGCTGCCAAAGTTGCCCTGGCCGTCAACCAGAGGGTAGCGCATGGAGAAGGGCTGTGCCAGGCGAGCCATGGCTTCATAAACAGCTACATCACCATGGGGGTGATATTTACCCAGTACTTCGCCAACGATACGGGCGGATTTTTTGTAAGCCGAATCGGGACGCAGGCCCATATCATACATTGCATATAAGATGCGCCGCTGGACCGGTTTGAGGCCATCTCGGGCATCTGGGAGTGCACGCGAGACGATGACGCTCATGGCGTAATCGAGGTAAGACTGCTGCATCTCGTGATCGATATCTATCTTGCGAACCAGACCAACTTCCATATCGCACTCCTTGGAGAAATTATCCCCTCTATTGTATCAGGTCATTAAAACAATTGGGCGCGGCGCACCATCCTAAAATGGTTCGACCGCGCCCCAATTTGCATTTTGTTATATGTTATGCTTCTTCAGGGAGTTCAGCGTCCGCTTGGGGTCCCTCTTCGGCAGCCTGGGTGCGGAATCGTCCGTAGACAAAGCCCGTGCCAGCCGGGATGAGCTTGCCGATGATGACGTTCTCCTTGAGGCCAAAGAGCGGGTCCTCAGTTGAGGCAATAGCAGCTCCCGCTAGAACCTTGATGGTGTGCTGGAACGAGGCCGCAGAGAGGAAGGAATCGGTGCTCAGGGAGGCCTTGGTGACGCCCAGCAGGATCTCTGCATAACGGGCAGGCTGCTTGCCTTCGGCAATGAGCTGCTCGTTGACGCGGCGGATCTCAAGACGATCGACAAGGTCGCTGGGCAGGTAGCCCGAGTCGCCAGGGCGAATGACCTGAACACGGCCAACCATCTTGCGCAGGATGACCTCAAAGTGCTTGTCATGGATGTTCTGACCCTGTGAGCGATAAACCTTTTGGATTTCGGTCATCAGGTACATCTGGCAAGCCTCGCGGCCTTTAATCCGCAGTACAGTGTGCGGATTGAGCGAACCCTCGGTCAAAGCCTGACCAGCCTCAACATGCTCACCGTCTTTAATCAGCAGACGGGAGGTTGTCGGAATTTCGTATTCTTCAGTTTCGCGCTGTTCATAAGACACGATCACTTTACGATCTTCGAGGCGAACGCGGCCTGTATGCTGAGCTTTGACCACAGCCTCGCCCTGGGTGGCAAGTTCGTCACCCACGGAGATGGCATCTTCATCCTTGACACGAATTTCCCAGCCTTCGGGGATATCGTACTCATCGCTGACCATTTCGCTGTGATCCACGCGAACCATGCGCTGGTCGCTGTAGCGCTCATTGACAATGACCGCAACCACGCCAGCAATGCTGGTGATAACAGCTTCACCCTTCGGGGCGCGGCGAGCTTCAAACAGTTCTTCCACGCGGGGCAGACCGGTTGTAATATCACTGCCGGCAGCCACACCACCTGTGTGGAACGTGCGCAGCGTAAGCTGGGTGCCGGGTTCACCAATGGACTCGGCAGCAACGATACCCACAGCAGACCCAAGTTCAACCATGCGGCCGCGGCCCAAGTCCGTGCCATAGCATTTGGCGCAGAGACCATGCACCAGTTCGCAGGTCAGTGGCGAACGAACCTTGACTTCGTCAATGCCTGCCTGGCGAATGCGGCGGATCAAATCGTGACCCAGCATTTCATCGCGCTCGGCAAGAACTTCGCCCGTCAAGGGATCAACAATGCGAGCAGCCGTCAGGCGACCAAAGAGGCGCACAGACATGGACTGTCCGGCGATATCGTCGCTCTTGCGAATCCAGAGGCCGTCGTGTGTGCCGCAGTCTTCTTCATTAACAATCATATCCTGGGCAATATCGACCAGGCGGCGGGTGAGGTAACCGGCATCGGCTGTGCGGAGCGCAGTATCAGCCAGACCCTTGCGCGCGCCGTGGGTAGAGATGAAGTATTCCAAAGCAGTGAGGCCCTGGCGGAAGTTTGACTGGATAGGCAGACGAATGATGCGGCCCGCCGGGTCAGCCATCAAACCGCGCATGCCAGCAAGCTGGGAGATGGGGCCGAAACCGCCCTTGGTCGCACCAGAGTTCGCCATAGTCGCGAGGTTGCCATTGGGGTCCATGTTACGGCGAACAGCGGAGGCAACATCCTTGGTGGTCTGCTGCCAGATTTCGATTTCGCGTTCGTCACGTTCCTGCTCGGTGAGCAAACCACGGCGGAAGGAGCGTTCTACGTTTTCCACATCGCGCTGAGCCTGGGTCAGGATTTCGTCTTTTTCAGCAGGAATAGTGATGTCGGAGACCGAAAGCGTGGAGCCCGAGCGCATGGCGTATTCAAAGCCAATGGCCTTGACGTTGTCGGCGACCTCGGTGGTGACTTCCTCGCCACAATACTCATAAACTTCAGCAATCAAATCTTTCACACCGCCCTTGTCGAGGACATCGTTGACAAAGCGGATTTCGGGCGGCAGGATGCGATTGAAGAGAACTCGGCCAACCGTCGTCTCGATTAATTTCCGAATCGGAGAGGGCAAACGATCGCCATTGTCGTCCAGGTTGGTTTCCATCATCACGCGGATATTGGCGTGAATGTCCACCTGGCTCAATTGATAGGCCATTTCGACCTCATCAATATCGGCGAAGACGCGGCCATCACCAGAATGAGGCAGATCGTTGCGCATGGTCAGGTAATAGACACCCAGAACCATGTCTTTGGAGGGGCTGATGATCGGTTCGCCATCGGCAGGTTTGAGCAGGTTGCGGGAGGCCAACATGAGGTTTCGGGCTTCCCACACGGCCTTTTCGGAAAGCGGGACATGCACAGCCATCTGGTCGCCGTCAAAGTCGGCGTTGAAGGCCGTCGTTACTAACGGATGTAATTGGATGGCACTTCCCTCGATAAGCACCGGTTCAAAAGCCTGGATGCCCAGACGATGCAGGGTTGGGGCACGGTTGAGCAGTACAGGGCGTTCATGGATCACTTCTTCCAGAACTTCCCAAACTTCGGGGCGATTGCGTTCAATAAAGCGCCGGGCGCCTTTGACGTTGGCGGCGTAGTTGTGCGAGACCAGACGGGAAATGACAAACGGGCGGTAAAGTTCCAGGGCCATCGCCTTGGGCAAACCGCATTGATACAGTTTGAGCGTCGGACCAACCACAATTACGGAACGGCCAGAATAGTCCACACGTTTGCCCAACAGGTTGCGGCGGAAGCGGCCTTTCTTACCCTTGAGCATGTCGCTGAGGGATTTGAGCTCGCGGCGGCCGCGGCGCGAAAGGGCTTTGCCGCGCTGAGAGTTATCAACCAGGGAGTCCACGGCTTCCTGGAGCATGCGTTTTTCGTTGCGGACAATGACATCCGGAGCGCCAAGTTCCAATAAGCGCTTGAGGCGGTTATTACGATTGATGACGCGGCGGTAGAGATCGTTGAGATCAGAGGTGGCAAAACGGCCGCCATCCAATTGAACCATGGGGCGCAAATCGGGGGGGATGACCGGTAAGACCGTCATAATCATCCACTCGGGGCTGTTGCCAGAGCGGCGGAAGGATTCAACAACCTTCAGGCGGGTGGTAGCCTTTTTGCGCTTCTGCTTGCTTTTGGAAGTGCGGGCTTCGTGCCAGAGTTCTTCGGAAAGTTTATCCAGATCGAGGCGGTGCAGGATATCATAGAAGGCTTCGGCGCCCATATCGGCACGGAAAACCTGGCCCCAGCGAGATTTCAGCTCGCGATAGCGGCTTTCGCTCAGGAAGGTAAAGGGGCGCAGCTCTTGAAGCTCATCGCGGAAGTGGGAGTTTTGATTTTGAGAAACCGAGGACTGATCCTCCAATTGATTGCGGAGGGTTTCCATTTCTTCGTCAGCCTGGGCGCGGACTTCCATGATGCCCATTTTGATTTGTTCAAGTTCGCGGGCAAACTCATCACGGAATTCAGATTCCAGCTGGTTCAGGCGTTCTTTAACAATCTGTTGAACCTTGGTCATGTGCTGGGCGGTAATGGTTTCGCCAACACCAACAATTTCCTGGCTGGCAGCGGAAAATACAAGCGCCGAGCGCAGGGTCTGCCCCTGTTTATCGGTCAGTGTGCGCTCCAGCGATTGACCTTCCTGGATGACGGGTTCGAGACGGGCGGCAATCTGCTCGTCGCGGCGTTCTTCCATTTCGGTTTTGCGCTGCTGCAGTTCGGCGATTTTCCGATCGCGCGACTGTTTGACTTCCAGAATGCGGGCATTGACCTGCGTGGCCTGCTCGCGCTCAGAAACGCTGATTTCATCTTCAAGGCGGCGCAAAGCCTTCTGGCGGGCGTCCTCGTCCACATAAGTCACAATGTACTGGGCGAAGTAAAGCACGCGGTCCAGGTTACGGCGGGAGATGTCGAGCAGGAGGCCGAGATAGGAGGGCACGCGCCGGGTGTACCAGATATGCGCCACAGGGGTAGCAAGATCAATGTGCCCCATGCGTTCGCGGCGCACAGCAGAGCGCGTAACTTCAACACCGCATTTATCGCAGACAATGCCCTTGTATCGAGGGTTTTTATATTTGCCACAATAGCACTGGTAATCACGGGTGGGGCCAAAAATGGCCTCACAGAACAACCCGTCTTTCTCGGGTCGCAGCCGCCGGTAGTTGATCGTCTCGGGCTTGAGGACTTCGCCATAAGACCAGGATCGAATCGTTTCTGGCGAGGCCAGGTTGATGCGCAGTGCGACTAAGCTCTTGGTTTCCACTTTTCAGCCTCCTCAATGCGGTTCAGTCGTATAAAACAAAGCGAGCGCTCGAGAAGATTTTCCCAGCGCTGGAACGAATTTCAGGGCATTCTAATAGCGTACATGCAAACGAGTATTATAACACGACTTTTTCCGAAATACCAGCACTAATTTTCGATTTTTGGATTTTGCTTGGGTTTTTTAGCAGCAGGCTGCTCGCGGGGTATTTCAAAGAAGAAGGCGCTGCCCTTGCCCAACTGACTTTCCACCCATACTCGCCCACCGTGGCGGTCAGCAATGGACTTGACAATCGCCAGGCCCAGGCCGGTGCCGTGCTGTTGATAGGCTTCTCGGCGGCCGCTGCGATAGAATTTTTCAAACAGGCGCGGCAGGTCCAGCGGGGCAATGCCGATGCCTGTGTCGATCACGGAGAAGAGAATGGTTTCGGCCCGCGCCTGGAGATGGACGCGCACCCGCCCACCGACGGGGGTATATTTGATCGCATTCTCAACCAGGTTGTAGATGGATTGCTGTAACAGAGCGCTGTCGGCTTCTATCACCACCGGGCCATCTTCGGGCAGTTCGGAGACAATCTGGATGTTTTTCTGCGCCGCTTGAGGCTGCAAAAGCGCAACCACCTGACTAACGATTTCGTTAGCCCGTATATTTTCAAGCCGCAGGTCAATGCCAGCTTCAATTCGGCCCAGATCCAAGAGGTTGTTCACCAGGCGCGTCATATTGTCAACGCCGCCAATCATCTTCTTGACATAGCCTTGCTGCTGCTCGTTAAGCTCGCCAACCATTTGCAGCATGGTGGCGTATCCCCGCATGAGGGTCAGGGGAGAACGTAAATCGTGGCTGACAGTGGAGACAAAGTCGGATTTCAGTGTATCGAGTTCTTTGAAATGGGTGATGTCGCGTAACATGCAAATTTTACCGACCTGGCGGCCATCAGCAATAACCGGCGAAACGCTAGCATAATAAATACGACCATTTTGCAGCGCCAGTTCGCGTGAGACCAGGCCGCTTTCGGGTGGCGTTTGCAGCAAATCGAGCAGTTCGGGCATCAGAACGACTTCGCTGGCGGGCTGCCCGGGCATAGCTGAAGCAATTAGCCCGGGGACCTGTAGAACTGCCGGGTTGACCAGGAAAAGGCGGTCTTTCTCATCAAATACAAGCACGGGCTCGGGGGTCGAAGCCAGAACCGCTTCGAGGCGCTGGCGGCCAATTTCTGAGGTGGCATACAGCCGGGCATTTACGGCAGCAACAGCAGCCTCGCTGGACAGTGTGCTGAGGAAGCGGACTTCGGATTCCGAGAAATTATGAGGCGATTCGTAGCCAACCCAGAGAACCCCGTAATAGTAGTTTTCATAATACAGGGGCAGGGCAATCAGCGCACCCGGGAAAAGCTGACCGGGTTCGGGCGCTACGCGGCGGACGCGCAGAGTGTTGGGGATGGGCAGCAAATCTTGATGGCGCATCAGGTCGAAGATTTGTTTGTCCAGGTAGGCATAGGCCTCAGTTGCGGGGCCGGCGCCAAAAGATACCCAGGGGGATTCGTGCGTCTCCATCATAACATCCCGGATTAGTACGATCCGGGCGCTATTTGAATCGGGTCCGAGAGCTGCTTCGAGAATGGCACTGACGGCCTCACCGACCTCCAGGTTTGCCACGCCCTGACTGACCACCAACAGGCGGTTCAGTTCTTCCAGGCGCGCCTTGAGGCTGATGCGCATTTGTTCAAATGAAGTGCCCAGGCGCCCAATTTCATCCACGCCGCGAACTTTCATAGGGTTATCAAGGTGGCCTTGAGCAATTTTGACCGATTGGTTAGCCATGAGGCCTAAAGAGCCGGTAATAGAGCGCAGGGTCAGCCGCAGTGTGGAATAGGCCACAACAACGAACAAAGCCAATATGAGCAGTAGTGGAATGGCAATTTTAAGCGCAAGCTGATTTGCACCTTCGGCAGGCATGGTCAGGACAATCGCCCAGGGGCGCCCCTCACCCGGCTGATAATAAACCAATTGACGGGTGCCGCTGGCAGAAACATCTTCAAAAAAAGCGGCTTCGGTCTGGGGCTGGCCAATATAACTACTCATCACCAATTCGGGTGATTGCAGGGTATCGTACAATATGCGTTGGTTTTCGTCGAGAATCATACCTTCGCCGCCTTCGGCGGCAATTGTCTGCATGGCTTCAATGGCTGGCTGGGTATATGGGTTGGATACCAGATCTGTGCGCCCAATCAATACCCCAATCATTTGTCCGGTCTCGCTTTGAATTGGGGATATGAATGAGATTTGTGCCGAGATTGGGTTTTGGTCGGCCGGTTGGGTATAGGCCGGAATGGCATAGGTTTGAATCGGGACGCCCTGCAAGGCTAATTGAACAGCCATAAGTTCTTCAGGCGCCAGCTTGATATTTGCCACCCGAGATTCAGGATACCCCGAAAGAATGGCGCCAGTGGAATCCACTAAAACCATCTGTCTGAAGTAGGGCGACAACCGAACCTGGTCGGCCAGACGATCGGCCTGAGTCTGAGGCGAAAGCGGGATCAAATCGGGGGTGGCATAATTTTGAACCAAAGTTTGTCCGGACTCCAAAAAGTATGGGAGGCTTTTGGCTGCTACTTCGGCAGCGCTGGACATGCGCCCGTTGATCATCTGCCGGGCAGCGGAGCCAGCCACCCACCAGTCGCCCAGGGTTAGAACCAAGGCCGTGATGATAACCAGCGGCATGATGCTGAAGAAAAATCTCCAGGAGAGGCTGGATTCGGTTGGAGAGGGCTGCAGAACTGCGGGGCGGTACCACCCCAAGGTTGGGAACAGCAATAAGATTTGAGCAACGATACCGGCAATCAATAATTCGCCTATGCGCGCCAAGAAGGAGAGCCAGGACTGCGTCAGGGCGTAGTCCATACGAACGGCGATAGAACCGTTGACGGTAAAGAAGGACGACAACAAGTAAAACGGCAGGAAGATGATACCAACTGCCAGAACAGCTATCAGCGGTTGTCGCAGTAACCGGTAGAAAGTTGTGCGGTAGGGCTGGCGGATCACCATGGCGAAGACCAGAGCCAAACCGGTAATCTCTATAGGGGTAAATAAGTTATGGGTGCCCCATAGAGACAGGATGATGCCGCTGATCAGCCCAACCAGAGCCGCCGGAATGACGCCGAGGAAACCCGCTGCCAGAACCCAGGGGAGGGCAAAAAACATGATCAGCACCGGAGCGGCTGCATCGCCTGGCATGTTAGGCAATGGGATGCCGCTGCCAGATAGCTGCGCCACCATCAAAAAGGTTGCGAAGGGGGTCAGGGCAATGAAAGCTGCCAGCAAGCCCCAGCGCAGGTTTTTGAAAGCGCCGGGAGTCCAGGCAAGCCGAACACCCCAGAAGAGCACTGCCAGCAAAGCAAACCAGCCAAGCCAGCCAAGTAATCCTCCAGGCCAGATGATATTCAGATTTCCCAACTGTAGAGTAGTCATTGAGGGCATGGGAGAAGGGGTTGCAAGAGGTGTACCAGAATTATAGCATCAGGCGATTAATTTATGGTCTGATTTCAGGGTTGGGTTTCGGTAAGCTGGGTGATGGGCAGATATATAGAGAGCTGTGACAGTTCTTCGGTCAGTTCAATGGTTAAGCGCCCGCGATACAATTCCATCAATTGGGTGACGACCATCAAACCCAGGTCAGCGGCAGGGTCAAGATCGTTTCGGTTTAATGCGGGGCGGCCATAAAAAGAGATCTGGACGCGATATTCCCAACCGATTTTTTGACCGACGATCGTGATCTGCGAATGAGGCAGCGATAAGCGGAGTGCCCGGTCGAGCAATTCTTCGACCACCCTTTGAAAGTGGCTTTCCTGGATGGCGCTGAGGTTCAGACAAAAGTTCGGACATTGGGGTAAATCAAGCCACGAAAGGTAGCCAGGGCGGCCTCCATGACGGCAGTTTTCTGCTCCTGGGACAGGTTCCATTTTTGTTTGAGCAGAACAAACAGGCCAGAATATCGTTTCCACTTTTTACCCTTTTTGAGCGAGAGTGATCCTGGTACACGTTCCTTGTCTTCGACTTGTTCGTCTTCGGCAATCGGCTCGCCATAGAGTAAGTCACGCAATTCCTCGCCCACCAATAAGCCAATGGTAAATGTCAGCAACAAAAGACTAACCATTTTCTCCATGTAGACTTGCTTCCTATTCATCAGCTTGGTCAAACCCAAAAGGCTTTTGAGATCACGGTAAGTTTCTTCAATTTTCATGCGGGCAAAATAAATCTGCAAGCCACGCTGGGCTTCCAGGTTGGTCATTATCCACATCGGTTGACTTAGCCCTTTTTTCCACGTACCGATGACATTCATACACACTTTGCCCATGTACCAGATACGTTTGATAACCACCGTCTGCCCAGGTGAAATCGTCAATACCACTTCCTTACCGTCATCATCATAGAATTTGGGCGGATTGGTGCGCAGATTCAGCCGGATCACCCAATTGATATCCTCGTCGAATAGATTGAGCATCAGTTCCAGGTAACTGAATTCTCGATCCAGCACCAATGGACGTCCACCCAACAGGTCCTTCAACCCCTCAAACGCCCGAAAATGATTGAGGTTACGCGAATCTAGGCCCTGGGCGATCGTTTTCGATGAGTAGGTAACCATCCCACATGGAATAGCCCGACCTCGATATGGCGTTGCCATGATCAATGCCCAGAACCCTTTGGTCTTTCCGTCCTTTAATGTGCCAACATATTCCGTTTTCCAGGCATCTGGTCGTTCGATTTCAGTTGGGTCTCCGATCACAAACTCAGCATCTTCCTGAAATAATCGCCACAGTGCTGACCGTGGGTCAGCCTTTTCCAAGAAGCGTTGTATTCTTTTGTAGCCTGCTGCACTTTCACCTTCCATCTTCACAACGATGTCGGTCAAGCGTAACGAGCGCGCCTCAAGAATGGCCGCCCCGATTTCTCCGGCACGCTCTGCCTGTTCAACATCGTCAAACAATTCCACCATAAATTCTTGGTTATTGATAAACTTGTCCATGAAGCCTCGTTTTTGATAAAGTGGTCTCGGAAAACCAAGTTTATCTTCTTCGAGGCTTTTCGTTTATTTCTGATGTCCGATCTTTTGTCCGGACATCAGATGGCGAGATTGACACTCTCTGATTCAATCTTGATGTCTTCTTTACGATCGCCAGACAGCGTTTTGACGGCGACCAATTCCCAAATCAGATTATGCGCTTCAAGGCACTGGCACTGGCGATAGATGCTTAGTTGTTCGGGGTTTGCCAAAACCAGGCTCAATTCGCTGAAAATGCGATAATTTTCCAGAACGCGGGCGATGTGCTGGGCAGAATTTTTAATTTCGCGGCCAATCTGGCGAATTTGACTACCTTCCAACGGCTCAGTGCTATTTGCCAGGAGGTCAGAATAACCCAATAATACGCTCAAAGGAGGCAGCAGATATCCAGGGACAGAAAAAGACCTCTGCCGTACCATATCACTAAAGCGGGCATCAATCAGGTCTTTCATCAAGCGCCGCTTTTGCAGGCGGGTTTGCACTGCCGTTAATAATTCGGCGTTGTTAAATGGCTTGGTGATGTAGTCGTCAGAGCCAAGTTCCATCCCCTGGCGGATTTCTGAGCGCTTATCTTTAGCGGTTAGAAATATAAAAGGAATGGCAGAGGTGTTTGGATCCTGACTGAGGATTTTGAGGACTTCATAGCCTTCAAGCCCAGGCATCATAATGTCGCAGATGATTAAATCTGGTGCGTTTTCCCACACCAGACGCAAGCCTTCTTCGCCATTTGCCGCTTCAAGGGGTTCGTAGGCATTGTTTTTCAGCAGAATGGCGATATTCTTGCGGATCTGGTCTTCGTCCTCAATAATTAAAATCTTAGGGGGCAATTGTTACCTACCTGTAAGCTGCGTGGGGAATGTGACAACTGCACGGGTTCCAGAATTCAGGTGACTATCCAACGTAATATCGCCTCCCAGGCTGTTTGCAGCCAGACGGGCAATCGTCAAGCCGAGGCCAACACCGGGAATTTTGCGTACATTGCGACCACGGCAAAAGCGCCCAAACACCCAGGGGATTTCATCGGCAGGGATGCCTGAGCCCTGATCGGTGATTGTCAGGTGATAGCAATTCAAGCCCGATGACAATTCTACAAGCACAGGCTTACCGGGGACGGAGAATCGAATGGCATTGAGCAGCAGGTGCAAAACTACCAGATAAAATAAGTCAGGTGGAGCTTGCTCAGTAAAATCAGGCGCAGGAAGCGCAAAGTTAATCGGGTGGTTGTTCTGATCCCACGCAGAAACATCGGCAATGGCACGCCGGCAGATGGTGATAACATCTTTACAAGGGGATGCTTTGGCAAGCAGGGTTCCATCCAGCAGTTGCAGATCAAGAACGTCCGAAACGATTTGATTCAAGCGCTGGACGGCAGTATGGATTTGTTCGAGCTGCGACATGCGTCCATCTGAAGACCAGGATTCGCCATAGGCAATTAACAGCTCAGTGGACGATAGCGCAATTGTCAGGGGGTTACGAAACTCATGAGATACAGCGGAGGTGAGACGGGCTTTTACCGAGGCGATTTCATGATCAGTTTGAGATTCCCGCAAGGCTGCGGTAAGAGCCAATGCAAGATACTGGTTGATCAAGCTGGAGGGAATGTATCGATTGGCACCAGCATCCAGCAAGGTGTTTGAGAAGGCAATAGATTCGGATTCACCAACCGCAAGAATGGGCAAGTACAGCCCACGGGAGCGAACTGATTGAATCAGTTGAACTGCTGATGGCGTATCTGAATCAACCGATAAAATCAGCGCGTCCCAGGTGTCGGTTTCTGCGTTGAGTGGAGCATTACCGGACAATATTGACCAAACCGGCGTCATTGTAAAGCCGCCCGCAGCAAGCGCATTTAGAATCTGCTGCGAGTCGGCGTCATTCAAAAAGGCCAGGGCAAGGCGAAGGTTATCCATCTCCAGTAGCGCACTGTTCTACAATCTCACAGGCTCGGGCAAAGACGGCATCTGAGTCCAGACCATCCGAATCCAGAATCACAGCATCGTCAGCCGGGCGAAGCGGAGCAACCGCCCGGGTCGAGTCGATTTGATCCCGGCGGCGCATTGACTCAAGAATGGTTGCATAGCTGGCGCGCTCACCCCGGGCAAGAACCTCATCAGTGCGGCGGCGGGCGCGTTCTTCCACCGAGGCGACCAGATAGATCTTCACATCGGCTTCAGGTAAAACGACCGTGCCAATATCCCGCCCTACCATGACCACACAACCCCGCAAACCAATGCGGCGCTGCTGGGCTGTCATTGCTGAGCGAACGCCAGAATAAGCTGATACCTGAGAAACATTAGCATCCACCTCGGGGCGGCGAATATCCCAGGTGATATCTTCGCCATCCAATAAGATGTCTGCTTTGCGACCATCGGTTTTTGTCGGTGCGCTGACATCAATTTGGACTTGATTGGCAATTGCCGTAACCGCAGCCTCGTCATCCACGGTTTTCAGTGAGCGCAGCGCTGCCCAGGTAACCGCCCGATACATTACCCCGGTATCAAAGTAGAGGTATCCCAGTCGCGAAGCCAGGCGCTCTCCCAGCGTGGATTTGCCCGATGCAGCCGGGCCGTCAATTGCAATGGTTTTTGGATAGTTCATAAAATCACCTTGTTCAGGGAGTGGGATTGATTGCTGCTCCAGGGAATAGATCGGTACGGACCCATAAAATGGCATAGGTGGTGTACACCGGCGCACGGCGATAAAACCCCCATTCCAGCCATTCTCTGGCCACCATAGCAGGCCATTCGGGAGCAGTGTAAATTGTAAAATCCTGGCCGCTGTAGGGCGCGGTTAGTTGCAGTGTATTTGTCTGGTCTGTGATCACTGTCGAAGGCCGGGCATCCACAGATAAAACCGAATCATATTCTGCTTGAGGATAGTCCTTCAAAGCCCAGCGAAGTGACGGTGACTCTTGAATCACAACCAGATCCAGAGGCTGGCGGTTCTTTTGCGCCCAATCTGAAATCTCTGATAACGATTTGAGCATTAAATCTTGCTCGGCAGGGTAGGCATCAACACGCCAAAGCTCACGATCCGGGTAATTGCCTCGCCCAGCAGCGTTCCACATGGCTGCAACAGTCAGCACGACAGCCACAATAGCAACGCCCCAAGTCAGGCCATTTAGCGCGGTCGGGATGGACCAACCGCCAGCGACTAACAAGGTCAGAATCGCCAGCAGGATGAGTGCAGCTGCAAGCTGGGCCCAACGCGCAAAAACCTGCGCCTCAGACAAGGTTGTCTGGGTGACCAGCGCCGCAAGGTTGACAAGCACTACTGTAATCAGTGCGGCGACTAAAGCGGCCTGACCGGCGCTGATAAAGCGATGTTCCCGCACAATGCCAGCCCAGCGAATGGCCTGGCGCGCGGCCAAAACCCAGAGGGGCAACAGAGACCAGGACAGGTCAATGACCTGCCGACTTGGGTAAACCAAGGCCAGCAGCAGTGCAATACCGAACCAGAAGAAAAGGAACCGATCAATGGGTTCTGCTTTGAACAAGCTACGAAAACCGCCGACCAACCCCAAAACAAGCGGCAAAAACTCATAGAAGATCAGCGCCAGAGGCAATTGCCCCAGAGAGATGCCAGAAGCTCGCCCCCAGCCCTGGAAATATGTGCCCAGGCTGGCTGCGGCAGCACTCAAACCGCGCGGTTGCAGGAACAACAATGTACCCACAACGATTAACGTGCCTGCGGCCCAGATGAGGGCGTTACGCCAAGAAAATGGAGCAGGCGCATCATCAGAAGAAGCGGCGATAGAGGATCGTCCAAAGACCAGGACAGCAATCGCAAGGCCCAGCCAGCCGGGCAGGAAATTGGGACCGCTTAGCAGGGCAAGCGCCAGGCAGATTCCAGCAGCGGCCGATGAGCGTCTGATGTAGTAGCCCAGGGCCAGAACTGTACAGGCCAAGCCAATCATCATTCCCCCGGCTTGACGGGAAACAGCTGTTAAACCAGGATCCAGCGCCAGACCAAAAGCCAGCAAGATTGCCGGCCCGCGCCCCAACTGCCGCCGAAATAGCAGGGGCGACAAGACCAGGAGACTGCCTGCCAGGGCGGGGATCAGGCGAGCGGTGAAATCTGTAGCCTGGAAAATGGCAAATAAAACGTTGGTCATCAAAATATAGGCGGGCTGGGGACCAATTGCAGCGGTGCGATCACTGAATAGATGGGCAGCCTGAAGCGCCAATGCAGCTTCGGTATCGCCAAGAGGCGTGGCAGCAAGAGCCCAGAGCCGGGAAACCAGGGCCAGTAGAAAAGCCAGCGCAAATAAGATGTGTTCAATGGTAATGTGTCTGTTTTTCATCAGGCTTGGGCCTCACGGGGTGGTTTGCAGGGGCACTATTTCCAATTGGGGAACTTCGTAAATCATTACGGTATTGGTCACAAAAACCGGTTTTAGGTAGGTCTGGAAGAGGTTATCGTTAACAGGATAGGTGTTGCGCTCCAAGGGGCCAACGTAAACATATCGAATATTATACCTGACCAGGATGGCCTTCACGGCTTCCCAATCTGAGCTGACGTAAAGCTGCTGCATATCGGGTGTGCGGCTGCCAATCTCATCTCGACTACCGCGCCATTGGCCCTCGTGGTTGTCCCAGCCCAATACGGTGGGCAAACCCGTGTTGACCGAGATGCGCGCATAAGAGGAATAGGCGCCGCCGACGGCTTCGGCGACTACCCCATAGGGCGCATCGCGCAGCCAGCGAATAGCAGCCATTTCATCCGGCTGACTGCGCTCGATGTGAGCAGTGCCGTCGAGCGTGTAATTATCGGTTACTTTAAAGTTACCTGTGTAATAAGGCAACATGGTTACGGGATAGGTCAGAGACATCAACAGGACAATGGACCAAACCACGCTAAAGATGACGGCCCGGAATCCGCGCAGCGCCTCCCAGAGGACGGCAGAGGCAAAGGCAGCCACCAGCGACCAGATGATCCAGGTTTGGAAGTAAAACTTGAAGATGGTATTCATGCGGTTGCCGAAGTTGTCCCGCAGGAAGAAAAATTCCGGGAACAGGGCCAGGCCAGCGCCTAGAAGGGCTAACAGTGCGGCAAAGGCCTGAACAGGGGTAATGTGCTGGGATGTTGATTCTTCTGAAGCAGGGCGACGTTTTAAAGCGGACATTTGACCCCAGGCCAGGACAACAATGGCTGTCAGGGGCAGCCATGTGCCGACATAAGTTACTCTGCGCTGCAGGGCTGCGCCAAGCAACGCACCGCTGTCGGAAGCTCCAAACAGGCTGTTAATCATACTGGCCCAGAATACCATGCTGTTTGCCAGGCGCGATGCAGCTCCGGATGGCGTGGACAAAATTGAACGCCCAATAGATTCCAGGATGGGGGCAAGCACTAAAAGGGATAGAGAGGCCAGGGCAAGGCCGCCAATCACCCATACAGCGAATTTACCCCCGGCTTTCAAAGCAGACCGGCTGCCATTATGAGACCACGACCAGAATAACCAGATCAAGACAGGTACCAGCAAGACGCCAAACATGACCCAGAAATGGGCCCCGCGTGTGACAAAAATGCCGCTGGGCATAATGCCGCCGGCTTGAGAGGCAAATCCCAGGTAAAAAGGCAGATAAAGCACAACGCCAGCAATCCCAAGGACCGCGGCCACACCGATAAATTCCCATAAACGCCGGGTTGCCCAGCCAAAGCTTTGCGTACGAGAGAGGATAAACGCGGCGCTGAAAAGCGCTACATAAATCGGAAAGTCCCAGGTATTCAGGAACGCCAGACTGCCGAAGATGACAGCATTGAGCCAAAATTCCGGCAAGCGGAGCCAATCAAAGATGGATTTGCCTTCAAACGGGCGGCCATGGGCAAGATAAACCTGCAAGGCCAGCCCAATGCACAGTAGAACAAAGGGCATTGCCAACACATGCGGGTGCAGGTCGGCGAGAAGGTAGGAGAAGAAGGGAAATTCATCAATAATTTCAATGACGCCGCCAGAAAGATTGTAATCCGTCAGAACGCGGGAGCCGCGCCAGATGAGCCAGCCAGCCTGGCGATGCGGCAGGCCATCCTTCAAGAAATTCCAGGCGGACCAATCGAAGGGTAAATGTGTAGGGGCAGCTTTTAATTCGGCGATATCCAGCCAGGCCCAGAAGCGCGACTGGTACGTGCCATCCGCCGCCGGGGACCAGAAGGCACCCACGGCATACAGGTTTTCAAGAATCCCTTCCAGATTGCCGACCAGCAGAAGGAACAGCGGGCCAAACAGCGCCATGCCCAGGCCGCGAGCCTTAGTTTTGAGGGTCTCAACCACTGGTGTACGTTCGTGAAGCCAGCGGTTGATCAGTGCGAACAACACACCATAAGCGGCTGTGGCGGTGAGGGCAAACCAGAGCGCGCTGGCCAAGTTAAAAGCCACGCCCGGTTCAACGGCCGTCAGCCGGGTCAGCATGGCAACCATGACATAGCCAAAGTAATAGTAGGAAATGGAATAGCCAGAAAGCCAGGGATCATTAGGCGGAAAAGTGGGAGACCGCAGAATGGCATTGATGAACGCCATTTCCATGGGTTTTTCAGTGCCTACGATGGCGGGATTGAAGGCGCGAACGGCGGCCCAGGCGGCAAAAAAGACCAGGAAAACACATTCTATGGTCAGCCAGATTTTCAGGTGGGGTTTAAACCAACCAATGAAACCCTGCCATTCTTTTCGAATAACCAGGGCACTGGCGCCCAGCACCAGGAGCAGTGCCAGCAAGACGCCACCCAGATCGTTCTGAAGGATATGCAAAGAAGCCAACAGCCAGAAGATAAAGCCCCACAGGACGAGGCCGAGCGGGCGGGCAAACGCGTAGCCGCGATCTGGCAGGTGCGTAAATATGCGGTAGGCTATGGGGAATGCCAGTAACCCCACCACAGTGATTAACACATACCAGGATAAAAACGCCAGCATCTGGTCTATTCTCCGGCCCCGACAGGCCAGACAAACGTGCCATCTGACGCGGGCGGCATGGCCCAGACATGACGGACAGCGTTCAAATTCAAAGGCCCATAGATGTGGGGGTAAGTATCGTCATTCTCGGATATTTCCCACTTTATTTCCGGGACAACCAGCGCAGGGTCAAGTTCCAGCAAGAGCAGATCGGGGCGAGATTTGAAGATGCGGTTGGCGACTTCCAAAACCTGGGGGCGGGTGGAGCAGTGGATAAAATGCTCGGTTTCGAGCGTATTGCCGCGGTATTCGCCGATCTGGAGAGCCGTTTGCCAATCAGACTGTATGGTCAGGTGGTAGATTAATTCTGAAGGGGTCATCGAATCACCTCATAGATCACAGTTTGTCCATCTCGATAAACTTCCTGCCAAAGATCGCCTTCCCACTGATCGAACTTATCCAGTCCGGGGCCGGGATGAGCTGCACGCTCCAACTGCCCGACAATAATATAGCTGACGTTATAGCGTTCCAAGAAATTTTCTGTTTCACTGCGCTCAACCGTTGTGTAGAACAGCATCACATCATTGAGACGCTGCCCCACCCAGGGCTGCGTGGCTCCGGCGCGCTGCTGGCTCTGATGCCAGTTCCAGCCGAGGACATTTGGCAAGCCCGTGTAAACGGTGAAGCGGTTCCCCCAATGATACTCCCCAACCCGGCCTTCGACAATCACCGGAGAGCCGGTAACGTTTTCCTGCATCCAGCGGATGGCGCGGTAATCTTCATCAAATTCAATATTGACGCCGTTTTCATAGAAACTGCCGTATTCCATATAAGCCATGCCATCCAAGGTATGGGGAGCCTGGGTGCTCATTCGATCGCGGATTTTGTCAGCACCGGCAACGAGCGGGAAGAGTAAGGCGCTGCCGATCAGCAGGGCAAATACCACCTGCCAGGTGGAACGCCAGCGCGGCGTCCAGTTGAGGTTAATCTCGGGCCAGAGCCAGTAAAGGGCTGCCGCAGCACTGAGGGAGAGAAGTGTCCAGGCCTGCAAGTAGAGCTTGAAGACTGTATTCATGCGGCCAATGTCGCCTACCAGGACTAAAAGCTCCACAACCAGTGTCAGGGTCAGGGCGGTGCCAACCATGAAGAGCACCATGCGCTTTCCATCAGGCTGAGCGGGACGCAGAATGAGAATGCCAGCCCAGAGGATCATCGGGATCACCAGCCAGGCGACTGCAACGCCAGGGGTTTTTAGCTGCACCAGAACTTCATCGGACAGGCCCGTCGTCGTAATGCCAGACATCAATAGAATGATGAGGGCAAGGATAATCAGGCCAACGGGGATCAACCAGATCAGATGGGGTTCAAGTTTTTTGAGGGCAGAGACGGGGGTTTTTGCCAGCCAGTCACGCGTCTCCCAATACATCCAACCGATCAGGACAAAGAGGAAAACGCCCCAGTGGGTAATGTAAGACCAGAAGGGTGTATGGTCATACTTCCAGAGGGCAAAGGAATTGTAAGCTGTGCCGAACCAGTGAGTGAATGGCGCATAGAACAGCAACGCAAGGATGACCAGCAAAGCCATGCTGGCAAGAGCAACGACAAAACGCTGGAACTTTTGCGGCCAATCGGATAACCAGCGAATGGGCCAATCAGCGTACTGCCAGGCGGTGTAGCCCAGGACGATTGCACCCAACGGCAGAAAAGTGTACATATCCCAGGTATTCGTGGGACGCAATGCGCCTAAAACCACTCCGCCGAGCAACATGCTGGCGCCAAATGCCAGCGCCCGCCGGCGGTCAGCCCAGCGCCAGCGGCCCAACAAAACCGCCAAAGTCCAGCCAATTGCCAGAACTGTAATTGGCAGTGCAATGAGATGCGCGTGAGGGTCGGCATATAAGAAAGTGAACAACGGGAACTCGGTAATGGCCTCGCCGGGGATGGCGCGGCTGGGAACCCAGTACCAATCGCCAGTTCCCACGCGCAGTTTTTCGCCGTCCATATATTTTGCCAGACCATCAAAGGTCCAGGTCAGGCGCTGGACAAAGGTAGCATCTTCGATGACCGCGCCAGGGGCCGCCAAACGCTGAATGCTGTGCCAAATCTGGCGAATAGTGCCCAGGTTGCCCAGGATCAAAATGGCAACGGCGGCAGTTATGCCAGCCATATAAAGGTTCCAAGTGGCCGGTCGGTGTTTTTTAGTGGGGGCCACCGGCACCTGCGTAGATTCGGCAACGGGCGAGGCTGGCGCAGGAGAGTCTATGTATTCAGAAGGCGCAATGGCAGGCGCTATTGGAGATTCTGTGTCGGCAGGCTCTGACAGCAGAATATCTAAAGCAGCAACGGGTTGAGGCTGTTGGTCTGTCTCGGCAGGTTTTTTAACTGAGTTAGCCAGATTCCAGCCCACGCTAAAAGCGCCGAGCGCCATCAAGCTGAACCAGGTCGGCAGAATCAAATTATAGGCGATGGCAGGAACAATACCTAAAAGCTTGACCGGAACACCAATGATCACAAAACCATAGTAATAATAATTGAGGTACCCTCCTGAGAACCAGGGGTCGTACGGAGGAAAGGTGGTGCTCTTAAGAACGGCGTTGAAATAGGAGAAATCCATGGGTTTCTCGCCACCCTTGAAAGCATGCCAGAGATCCGGGTTGCCAATCCGAACCAGCAGGAACAGGACAAAAAAGGCCAGGCCAATCAGTTCGACAGAGATAAAGTAGCGCTTGCGGGTACGCCATTCTTCACGCAAGGCATCGCGCTGCAGCCACCCCAGGGCCAGGCTGCCGAGCGACAGGAGAACAAATATAATCAGGATGGTCAGACGGCTGAAATCAATTCCGGCAGAACCAGCCAACCAGGTGACCCAGGCAAGCAAAAGCAGGCCGATCAGGCGGGCAAACGGATAGCCTTTGTCGGTCAGACCGCCCATAGCCAGGCGCACAAATGGATAGATGAGCCAGCCCAGCAGGGTGATCACCACATACCAGAGAATCAGAGCCAGAGCAGGATATTTGTTGTGGAGGGCATCGGTATTGAAGAGTTCTGACCAGGTGCCGCCGGACTGCTGCTTAACCAAACGGTTGGCAGGCAGCATCAGGTTGCCTTTGTAATCACCAGCCTGGCGCGGTGTCAGGCGCACAATATTGGAAAGGTCAACCGATTCCAGCAAGGCCTGGGTTGCGGTGGGCTGGTAATCGGCTGTTTTCTTGAAAACCATGACCTTGGGATGGTCGTAAACACTGAAGGCTTCTTCGGCAAACTGGGTATTGAATTCCAAACTCCCCAAATTGGGATAAGATGCGCCAACATAGATCAATTCAAAACCAAGGTCACCCTGGAACATACCGGGTTCTGCAGCGGAATAGCACCAGACGATGTCTTTATCTTCAGGGCAACCCAGCAAATGTCGATAGTAATAGGCAGACAGGGGGTATCGCTCTGGCACACGCGGGATGGTGCCCCACTGGCGATTGGAACTCATGAAAATATAATCTGTGTTGTTCAGGATTGTGATAAAGCGTTCGAGCTTGTCGGCTGAATCATCCCAGTACATTTCAAAGTTCAAATCCGTGCGGTAGGGCCCCCAGTTGACATCGTAGGGTCCACCCTGCCCGACCGATAACGGCACAGCGTCATCCCAGGAAGATTCGATGGCTACTTTACTGTTGGTGAGCGCAAGGGCGCCGGTGCCTTCGGTCAGTTCAAACGTCAGGGTATAAACGCCATCCTGGATGATTTGCACCGGGGGATCAAACGCTAACCAGTAGGATTCGCCGCGAAAATCATTTTGCCGCAGGAATGTATCTTGAATTTGAGCGACGGCAAGGGGCTGGGATTCCTGGCCGGGGAGCGCAAGCGAGACTCGCAAGGTTTTGGGTTCGGGCTGCGATTCCCAATCCGCAACATTTTCCAGCCAGATGCCGTTCAGTATGCCGGCTTCCAAAATCCGGAACGAGGGCACCTGAAATGATTGTTCGGTGGTGATTAATTGAACAAATTCCGCTGCGCGGTGGCGATATAAACGTTCGCCATCCTGCAAACCAAGATCCAGATAACCTGCCAGACGCATCATGGCACCGGGTTCCATAACGCTGAACTGGATGACATATTCTGTTGCGGGTTCGAGCGTCAGGGGAATGGACAGCGGTATGGTTGTCGATTGTTCAACAGCATAAGAGGAGGCCAACATGCCGCTGGCTAATACCGTTGAATCGGGGCTGTTGGCGGCATAAATGCTGAACGACAGAGTGCGCTGGTCAGCAGACCACTGCGCATCACTCAGTCGGGTAATGGTGATATCCTGCAGCGTAACAGCGGCGGGGGCATCAAAAGTGAGCGTGAGGGGGTGGTCTGACATCAAAGTCAGCGCGCCCAGACTGCCCAGGGGCTGTTGATAATCACCATCGGCGGTTGTCATTCTCAAATTGATGGCGCCAGGGACATTCTGATAGATCCAGTAACTGGCCTCCAGGCGAGAAACCGGGCGGGTATAAATGCGGGTAAAGGCAAATGCCCAGGCAAAAGTGCTGACCAGCACAATAGCTCCGGCTGTAACTGATAGAATTTTTTGCCAGTTCCAACGGGGTAAAGGCTTCTTTTTACCAGCTTCCCAGAGAGCAAAGATGCCCCAGGCGGCAATGATTGCCAGCGAGGGGTAAATGGGCAAGAGGTAGCGCATTGAGCTGACAAAAGCAGTACCCTGCCAGAGGAAGTACAGCCCGGTCCAACCCCAAAGGAGTAAATGGTTGCGCCATTCGCCGCGGAAAATACGCCAACCCATCCAGATGAAGGCAGCCCAGGCCAGCAAGCCCAGAGGCAGCCCTAATCCCCAGATGGTCAGATTTTCCCAGCCAAAAGTAATGGGACGCCGAGCCCACTGCAAGGCGGGAGGGAAATCGACATCGCCGGTGCTCTGGCGCTGCAGTTCCGTCAGATTGGCAACCCATTTGGGATTCAATCCAAGACCATCAAAAGCGTAGGGCTGGAAAATGCGAAAGACCAGAATTGCCATGAGGGCTGCCAAAACGAGGTGGCGGAAGGCAATAATGATCTGGTCACGCTGCTGGGGTTTTGGGATCCGGGAGATAAACAATACCGCGGCCAGGGGTAGTAGAAGGGCTAATGGCGCGGCGCTGATCTTTGAGGCAACCGCCATGCCAAGCGCCAGACCAAAGAGGATATAGTTGCCCCAACCGCGCCAGGACAACTGCATCCAGGCCCAGGGTGAAGGGCGTGCTGGAGGCATGTCGGCTTCGGCGGTTTCTGTCGGGGAGGAGACGGGTGTGCCGGGGGTATCGGCGGTCATGACGCGAACGGCAAAATAGAAAGCCAGATAGGTGAAAAAGTTGGCGAAAGTATCGACTGTGAAAAAGTGCGAGAGCTGAATTTGCAGCACCGCAAAGGCTGAAAAAGCAGCCGCCAAAAGCCCCAGGCGAGTGTTGCGGTAAAGCCGGAGAGCGATTACAAAAACAAGGAAGACCGTTAATAGATCAATAAATGCTGAAAAAGCCCGACCAACCAGATAGACTTGATCATAACCGGTTTGGTCGAGCGCCTCGGCAGCATAGCGCACCAGGAAAATTGGCAGTGTGCCATAAACAAAGTATCCATGACCAACATTGTTGGGGTTGAGGGTTGAGGTGGCGGTGTTGAAGTAATCTGCCAGACTGGCAACCGGCTGGATTGAAGTTTCCACCATCGTGAGGAAGCGCTCATCAGGGTGAAGATGTTGGTTTGAATCCCAGTTAATACCAATGGTGCGGAAGTAACCGCCAACCAGTAAAATGACCACCAGTAATAGATCCCAGGCCCAACCCCAGGAGAACTTCCGCCGGGATGGTTTTTCGGTAGACGGGGAAGGGGTGGAATTTTCAGTTACTTGGACAGGTGTCAGGGGGTCATCCATGCTGAGGGCTCCTCAATCAATGGCTTATGGCATTTTGGCTGGTGCGTAGAACAGCAAAAAATCTTTGCCATCGAATTTTGAATCGTAATTTCTTAGTGTACCACCAGGATACAGCAGATTCAATGCTGCCACCCCATCGGTATCATATGGGTTCAAAATAAACAATTGGGCGCGGTTGTCGGTGGCTACCTGCGGCAAATTTTCGGGCATGATGCCGGGATCGAGAGTTGGGTAACCGGCATTGATTGCGACCAGGCGAGAATCCACCCAGTAGGGGTAGCCGACAAGATGAACGGTTTCGGGAGAGCCCGACCATTCGGCATAGGCGCCCATGACCTGGCCCATCTCGGAAGTGTTCAGCGAAGCCTGTTCATAAAAACTACGGTACTGGTTAAAGACCAACTGATAATTCTGAGCGGCCGAAATTAAAAACAAGCCAGCAAAGAGCAGCCACCCGAGCCGGGAACCCAGGCGCGCCAGGTGGGATTCGAGCGATTTCATCACTCCATCAAGTGCAAAGCCGACAATGAGGAAAACCGGGATGATCGCGCCGGCGGTGCGATTGAGGCAAGGGTTTTCGGCTGGAAAAGCAAATGAAAGAATGGAAGGGAGCATTAGAATGGGAATGGAGAGAAGCAGGAACAAATCCAGCCAGTGGCGGCGCTGAATATAACGCACCAGCAGAACAACAACGCCGAGATTGAACAGCCCGCCCGCTACCCAGTCTAAAACTGGACGGCCCATCACAGAAATCACCCAGACCTCGCCGTTGTTCCATGAAAACATGGTCAGGGCGCGCCATAAGTTTGTGAAGAATAACTGCCAGATTGGACCGGGCAGAGGAGATTCCATGCCGGTCAAACGAGTTAGCATACGGTAGGAGAAAATTGCCGGGTTTTCGAGCAAGAAGCGCAGCAGCGGGAGAAAGACAACCACCGAAACCAAAATGATGATAGCCAGGCCGGCAATCGATTCACTGCGGCGGTATTTAGAAACTCGATGCAGATAAAACAACCCGATGGCAAATACCAGCAGCAATGGAACAATCCGAAACGGGGAGTAGCCGTGCAGGCCAAGGCCGAGGAAGAGTCCGGCCAGAATAAAATCGTTGCGGCTGGATGTCCGCATTCCGCGCAAAAAATAATAAAGCGTGGGAGCAAAAAAGAATGGATAAAGCGTGAAGCGCAATCCGATGCGCGAGATGAGATTGGGCCAATAGGCAATTCCGGCAAAGGCCAGGGCGATTAGACCAATGCGGCGGCTGCCAAGCTCTTTGCCAAGTGCATAAAGATAGGGCAGTGTGAGTACACCGCACAGCACAGTGCCCAGCTTCAAGCTCAGGAAGGAGGCCCCGGTGCCGAATACCAGGCTAACTAGAGCCGTGAGGTACATTTGGAAGGGTTCGCGACCCGTATTGCGAGCGAAGAAAATGCTGGTGTTACCCGATAAGACGTCGCTCACGTCCAGTAATTTTTCGGCGTGATCGCTGACCATTTCAGGGGGGACAGAATCCAACCGGTAAAACCGAAAAAAGATTGCTGCAGCAAAAACAACTACGCAGAGCAGCATCCAGGGGGTAATGCGGATTTGCCATTGACGCCGCGTGAGCCAACCCCACAAGCTGGCGAGGCGATCGGCAAAGCCGATGCGAGGCGCCCAAAGCGCAGCGACCATGGACCCAACAGCAGCCAACCACAGCAGAAGGTTTGGCAACGTGAAGCGGTTTTCTCTAAACAGGGTGAAAGCCAGGGCTGTAAACAGCAGCGCCGGGATAAACCAAAACCAGCGTAGAGGCGCGGACACAGCCGAGTCTGGCAAAGGTCCGGTTTCCAACTCTTGAATTGGATCGGGGGACTCAACAGCCGGATCCGGACTACGCCATTCTTGCCTGATGACAGCCCAGACAACCAGCCCCGCCGCAAGTAAATATAACGCTACCCCCGGCCCCCACTGACGTTCTGCCGAGGAGGGTTCCATTGATTGTTGAGCCAACAAAGCCAAAGCCAGAGCCAGCAATACCCGCCAGGGCCAGGGATGAGCTGCTGAGGCAGAGAGGGTCAGTTTTGACTTAAGATAATCCAGAATGCTGGGTTCCTGGGTTTCCGTGCCCACAGACCCTCCTAAGGCCGAATGGCGCTCAAATAACCAATGTCGTCGTGGACAACATTGACAACGCTTTCAACCCGGTAGCCATGATCACGGAGATGATGCTCCATATCTTTATGGCTATACGCTGTTTTTCCGTCGTGATATTCCATTACAATCCGCTTTACCCGGCCGAGGGTTTCAGCGGAAGCGTAAAACAAAATATCATACTCAGCGCCCTCGCAGTCCAGCTTGAGCAAATCGCAGTGTTCGATCTCGTAGCGCTCAAAAGCATCGGCAAGGGACAGACACTCCACCAGTCCGGCTGTGCCCGTAGGTGATTCGGCCTCGGCAAGGTGGCTTTCAATCTTCAAGGGTTCCCCTGCCGAAAGGTCAAGACTCAGTTGGCCTGTACGAGAGCTGATTGCGATGGGAACAGCCGAAACGTTAATTGCGCCATTGAGGCGGAGATTTTGGCGCAGGAGCTTGTAAGATTCAGCAAAGGGCTCAAAAGCGATCACGCGGTTTGAGGTGTCTGTTGTCGCAGCCAAAAGCGTGTATTCGCCAATGCCAGCGCCAATATCCACCACCGTCCAACGCTTTTCAATTGGGAAACCGTAGCGCTCGTAGAAACGGTCAATAAAAGCCTCTTTGATGCTCCATAAATCCATGGGGCTGCGGGCGGAAAAGCGAACGCCGCTGTGACGCAATTGAACCTCAAAGGGTGTGGTGCGATACAACCTCAAAAATACGCCCAAAATTTTGGGCCACTCAACAAAGCCGGTCAACAGGCGCGGGATGGAAGAGAGGTAATATTGGTATTTGCGAAGTGTATTTGCCATATCACTCCTGGCTGCGCCGACGCGCAATGTAGAATGTGCAAACCCCCTCCGGTTGTGGAGACGGCTCGTTATAATAGGGACGGGTGATCGACTCAGTGATGAATAAATTCCAGCGGTACGGCGCCAGGATCCAGCGGGAGGTCAATTTGCGGGTGACCAGGGCTGGCAGACTAAAAGCGTGACCCCATTCCAGCACAGCCAGAGCAGCCGGGGAAAAATAATGCCACCAGCGTTCAACAGTGAAACCAGCTTTTTCCAGGCGGGGGATCCAGGTTTCGGGGGCATCAAGGTTATGGTGGCGGGCAATGCGATCAAAGAAGCGGCGATAGGTGGCTGCCAGTTTGCGCAGGCCCAGCCGATCTAATAGTTTTGCAACGCTCAGGTTGGGATCAAAATGATGATTGGGCACACAGAAGACAAACAAGGCACCAGGCTTCAGGACACGCGCGGTTTCAGCCAGGACAGGGTCAAGGTTGGGGATATGCTCTAAAACAGAATTACTGATGGCACTGTTAAAATAAGCATCTGGGAAGGGCATTTGAGCGCCGGCGGCCTGGACTGGCAGATTATAGACGCTGCGCCCGGCAGCCTCAACCAATGGCGCCGTCCAGGGGTCCAGGCCTACATCCAAGGGGTGATCAAAAACCACGCTGGCAAAATGACCATCACCGCAGCCAAGATCCAGCACGGGACCAGTTAGGGTGATGTCGTCATAGAATCGCGCTTCAACGGCGCGCAGCAGGCCGCGAAAATAGGGCATGGATTTGAGCTGCAGCCAGAGGTGATCTTTCGAGGTCATGACAGCACAGCTCCAAAAACTTTTTCGTATTGTTCGGCAATCGAGGCGGGGGCAAACATCCGGGCTACTTGAGCGGGGTCTCCCTGATATTTATCCGGACGATCCAGCACATCGATGATCGCTTCACCCAGGGCGAGGGCGTTGCGGGGTGGAACAATCCGCCCCATGCCAGTCATGCGAACCGGCTGGCGGACGCCCGGCAAGTCTGTGGCAACAACGGGCGTTCCAGACATCATAGATTCAACCTGAACAATCCCAAACGATTCAGTGCCGTTGATGCTGGGAAGGACGGTCAGATCACACAGCCGGAAAAACGCGGCCAGGGCGGTTGAAGGAACCACGCCCAGGAATTTCCAGGCGGAGCCAATCTGATCAATTAGCGGAGCAAGACGGTGGGCATATTCTTCTTCACCAAGGACATTTTGATACTGACCAAGAAATAATACCCGGGCCTGGGGGTGTTTCTCAAGAATACGCGGCATGGCTTCAACCAGATACTCCACACCCTTTTCGGTGGCAAAACGGGCTGCCATACCAATAATGCGCTGACCGGGCTGTAGACCCCATTCCTGGCGGTAATGGGTGATTTCATCAGTCGTTACGGGGGGTAATTCTGCAGGGGTTACGATGCTCTCGGTACGATCCAGGTAATGTCTTAAAAAGGGTGAGGCTTCAGCATAATCCAGGGTATTGGTGACCAGCCGATTGGCGGCCCGAGCGGTGATATGGTTGGCCAAATTGGAGACCCAGTTAGCAACCTTATGAACAAAACCTTTGGGTAGATGCAAATCGCAATGGTAGGTCAGTACCACGGGGCGGCGCAGCAGACGGGCGAGGAGCGAGATTGGGGCGGCATCTAACTGGGGAACATGCAAATTAACCACATCGGCCTGCTGGATCAGGCGGATGGCCCAAAAAGGCATGGCTGGCATGATGACGCCCTTGCTAATGCGCATCAGGACACGGGGGCGGTATATTTCTACGCCATCGCGAACCTCGCGGGCGGGAAGACGGGGATCAAAGCGTGAAGTCAGCACCATCACACGGTGGCCACGCTGGGCCAGGGCGCGTGCCAGGCGTTCGGTGTAAATTGTCAGCCCGGAGTAGTGTGGGCGGTAATACGTCAGGGCAATGAGAATGTTCATTCAGGCATCCTGCTGTGGTGTTGGCTTACGCTCCAAACTATCCAAAACCCCTTGAATTGATTGACGTTCGCGTAAAAGGCCCCAGACGCCCAGAATGCCAGTGGTCACAAACTGAACGGCATGAAGTGAAATGGCGTAAGCCAGGGCCGGGCCTTCGGAAAGGCCAAGAATGGTCAGGGCGCCAACAAGGGCAGCCTCAAAAACACCCAGCGCAGCTGGAGCAGATGGGATGGCAATGCTCAAGCCGAGAATTGAATCGGCAAAAGCGCCCCACCAGAACGGCGCGTGCGGCGCAAAAGAAAGCATGTAGACCCAGTAGTTGAATACTGCTATACCCCAGGAAATGGCAATCCAAAACAAAGCGCCCAGAAATTGGGATGGGCGGCTGAGAACTTCAAAGCCCTGTAACAAACGAGAGAACTGCGGCAGGATGAAGCGCCGGGCGAAAGACCAGCGACCAGCAAACTTATCCAGCCAGACTTCGAGCCTGGCGCGGCTGCGGTAGCTCCAAAACAGGACGACCAAACCAACCACGACCAGCGCCAGGGCAATCATCGCGACCTGGCGCGCCTGCTCCATGGCGAAGGCCATTGGCAGGGTTGCCAACAGTAATCCAGCGGCAAAAGCAACATCAAAAATGCGCTCTAAGACGATGGTTGAAAGAATGTGGAACGTTCCAAGACCAGTGGATTTACCCAAAAAAATAGCCCGGGCAAATTCGCCGGCGCGGAATGGGAGAACGTTGTTAAGCAAATAACCTTCGTTGATGGCAAAAAAGGTCTGAATGATGGTGGGTTTCCCCCCCAGCAAAATACGCCAGGCCTGGGCGCGAACAAAGAGGAAGGCCAGGGTTCCAAGAACGACCAACGCCAGATACAGTAGATTGATCTGAGCAAAAGCAGCCCGTAAGGAGGCGCCGTCTTTGACAAATTGCGATAAGGCAATGATGGCAACCAGGCTAATTAAAACGCCAGGCAGCCAGCGCCCCACGCGCCGCCAGGGAGACGTGGGCGGCGATTGGGTCATTCATCCTCCAGGCGCAAAACAGCCATAAAGGCTTCCTGGGGGATTTCCACACTGCCCACCATCTTCATGCGGCGTTTGCCCTTTTTCTGCTTTTCCAGCAGTTTGCGCTTACGGGAAATATCGCCACCGTAACATTTCGCCAACACATCTTTGCGCAGCGCTTTGACGTTGGCGCGGGAGATGATGCGACCACCCGCGCTGGCCTGGACTGCAACATCAAACAACTGCCGGGGGATAAGCTCTTTTAACTTGGTCACCAGCCGCTGGCCTTTATGGTAGGCATGCTCTTTGTGGACGATGGCAGCCAGGGCATCTACGGGTTCGCCGCCGACCATGACTTCCAACTTGACGAGATTCTCGGGACGGTAACCGTCCACGGCGTAGTCCATCGAGGCATAGCCGCGGGTGCGGGATTTCAGGTCGTCAAAGAAATCAACAATCAATTCAGCCAGCGGGATTTCAAAGACCAACTGCACCCGGTTGGGAGCAGGATAATCCTGGCTCTTGAAGGCGCCGCGGCGTTTGATGACTAGTTCCATGATAGTGCCGTAGAACTCAGTGGGGGTAATGATTTCCAACCGCATCCAGGGTTCACGGATTTCGGCAATGGTAGATTCATCGGGCAGTTGGACGGGAGAATCAATCAGGAGGACCTCGCCCGTTACCAATACGACTTCGTATTCCACCGAAGGGGCGGTGACAACGATATCCAGGTCATACTCACGTTCCAGGCGTTCCTGGATAATTTCCATGTGGAAGAGGCCCAAAAAGCCGCAACGGAAGCCAAAATTAAGGGCCTGAGAGGTTTCGGGCTCATAGACCAGAGCAGCGTCGTTGAGTTGGAGTTTTTCCAGGGCTTCTTTGAGATCGGCGTAGTCTTCGCCTTCGACCGGGTAGATGCCGGCAAAAACCATCGGCTTGGGGCGGCGATAACCCGGGAGTGGTTCGGCGGCGGGCTGCGCCGCGGCGGTAATGGTATCGCCAACGTGACATTCTGAAACTGTTTTCAGGCCAGTAGCAACGTAACCTACATCACCTGCCTGAAGAGAGGGAACCGGGCGCATGTCAGGTGCAAAAACACCCAACTCAACCGGACGCATATCAATATTGGTCGCCATCAGGTGCAGCATATCGGTAGATTTCATCTGCCCTTCGACAACCCGCACATAGGCTACAACGCCTTTATAGGAATCGTAATGCGAGTCAAAAATCAAAGCTTTCAACACACCTTCGGGCTGACCCGCGGGGGGCGGCACCTGCTGCACAATGGCTTCCAAAACAGCGGGAACATTGGTGCCGTCCTTAGCAGAGACTTGCAAAATGGAATCAGCAGGAATGCCAAGCAGATGTTCCAGATCTTTTGCAACCTCATCGGCATGCGACGAGGGAAGGTCAATTTTATTCAAAACAGGAATGATTTTGAGATCGGCTTCGAGCGCGAGATAAAGGTTTGCCAGGGTCTGAGCTTCGATGCCCTGGGTAGCATCCACAATCAAGAGAGCGCCTTCGCAAGCCTCCAGCGCCCGGCTGACTTCGTAATTAAAGTCCACATGTCCGGGGGTGTCAATCAGGTTCAGCTCGTAGGTTTGGCCATCCTGGGCAGTGTAGTTCATGCGAACAGCCGAGGCTTTAATGGTCACACCTTTTTCACGTTCCAAATCCATTGAATCTAAGACCTGGGCGACCATCTCGCGATCGGAGATGGTGCCGGTTATTTGGAGCAGGCGATCCGCCAGGGTGGACTTGCCGTGATCAATATGGGCAATGATACAGAAATTGCGAATATGGGCAGTAGTCATAATCGGGGCAAGTATACCCTATTATCAGCCGAAACCTCAATATTCAGAGGATGGCATTTATGGCTCTCTCGTCATTGGCAAGAGAACCATAAAGTAAGAAGTGGGGCGGTAATCCGCCCCACCCGAGCTACATTTGGCTGAGCAGGTCTTTTTTCTTCTGCTGAAATTCTTCTTCGGTGATCAGACCACGCTTGCGAAGCTCGTCCAGTTCTAAAATGAGCTGCGGTACGCTGCGGGTGGCAGGCGCATGGGAGATGCCGTTTTCATCATGGCCCAACTGCTCTTTAGCGTTCAACATGGCGATTTTGAAACGAATGGGATTACCAATCCGCCGGAAGACATTCACCCCCATTTCGCTAGCGGTCAAAATTTCGATATTGCCGAAACCAAAGAGCCGCCCCCAGAAAGATTGAATCATCTTGACGTCATTCACTTTTTCAAGCGATGAGTCAATGACATTTTTGTTGATAATGCCGTTGACCTGGATTACCCGTCGATTGGTCACAATATATTTGCGATTTGACCAGACCAGTATGTCGCGAACCAGGGTAACCAGGAGAATAGCAACCAGAATCACCGGCAGGACAATGATAATTAGACTGCCAATGAATGGTAACGACGCCCATAAAACGTTGATGAGAACTGCCGCCCCGATGATGACCAGGATCAGCACAATTTCAAGAATGATAGAACCAAACAACATAAACCAGTGCTGACGGGTTGCCAGCAAAACCACTTCCTGCTCCCCAAGCAGTTTTTGAATGTAAGCATCTTTCATGGGATCACCTCCGCAGAATCTTCTATCGATGATTGTATTCCAGTTTTGTTTTCAGCAAGGGCAGAATCCACCAGCAATTTCGAATCAACGCCGCCAGTTCCGGGATAAGAGAGATGCACCAGAAACTCAATGTTGCCTTTGGGGCCAAGGAGCGGTGAACGGATGAGCCCGTGCAGGACAAAGCCCAATTCTTGAGCGGATTCAAGGACCTGCTCCAATACCCGACGGTGAACAGCGGGATCGCGAATGACGCCGCCGCCCCGGGCAGCATCCTCCCGCCCGGCTTCAAACTGAGGTTTAATGAGGGCTACAATTATGCCGGGGTTTTCCGGCGAGAGCCAGCTTTTGACCGCCGGTAAAATTGTTCGCAAAGAGATGAATGATGCGTCAATCACAATCATGCTCACAGGCTCGGGGAAGCCAGTGACATAGCGGGCATTGGTACGTTCCATCACCACCACGCGGGGATCATTGCGCAGCTTCCAGTGCAGCTCGCCATAGCCGACATCCACAGAATAGACCCGGGCAGCACCATGCTGGAGCAAGCAGTCCGTAAATCCGCCGGTTGAGGCGCCAACATCCACGCATACGCGGTGCTGCAATTCAGTCAGGTTAAAAGCGGACAGCGCCGCAGCCAGTTTTTCGCCGCCGCGAGAAACAAAGGGCGGGCCATGATCGACCACCAGATCCGCGCCCAAAGCAACTTTGGCGGCGGATTTAAGTTCGACCTGGCCGTTGACGCGTACCTGACCTGCCATCACCAAGCGCTGGGCCAGGGAGCGGCTCTCGGCCAGGCCGCGTTCTACCAACAATAGATCGAGACGCTGTTTCTCCATAGGTCTTATTGTACTAATAGATTGGCAACTTGTGATATGATTACAACATGATTCGCGCTCTGATTAAAGCCATGCGGCTCAAACAATGGCCTAAAAACGGCTTTGTTTTGGCCGCACTTATTTTTGATGTGCAGTTTCTGGTGCTACCGTCTGTGCTGCGCTCAGTGGCGGGCATGCTGCTTTTCTGCCTGCTGTCCAGTGCGGTTTATTTGATCAATGATATTTTTGATATCAAGGCCGACCAGCTGCATCCGCAAAAGAGGCTGCGGCCAATTGCATCCGGGCAACTGCCGGTTCCGGTGGCAGCGACCGCGGCAATTTTATTTGTCGTAATCACGCTGCCGCTGGCATGGTGGCTCTCACCCGGGTTTGGCATTATTGCCGCGGCCTACTTCCTGGTCAACCTGGCCTATTCGCAGTGGTTGAAGCATATCCCGCTGATTGATGTGCTGGTGATTGCCGCCGGTTTTGTGCTGCGTGTGGCTGCCGGCGTGACCCTCATCACCGTGGAACGATTCTCGCCCTGGTTGTATGTTGTGACCACACTTCTAGCGCTCTACCTGGGTTTTGGCAAACGCCGGGCAGAGCTGACGCTGCTGCTGCACGGAGCCAACGCTCACCGCCGGGTGCTTGATGGCTATACGATACCTCTGCTGGACCAGTTGATCACTATTGTTTCTGGCACGACCATTGTGGCATACAGCCTGTACACCTTCTCAGCGCCGAACCTGCCAGAAAATCACACCATGATGCTGACGATCCCGTTTGTGCTGTATGGGATTTTTCGCTACCTCTATCTGATTCAGGTTAAAGAGGCCGGGGGAGCGCCCGAAGAGCTGCTGTTATCGGACCGCCCGCTGCAAGCAACCGTGATCCTGTATGGCATTGCGGTTATGGTTATATTTGCTCTGTTTGATTAGCATCATCATGCCTGCCACAACTGCAACCGCTCCAGGAAAATGCATTTTGATTGGTGAACATGCGGCAGTGTATGCACGCCCGGCAATTGCTGCGCCAGTTACAGACGTGGCGGTGCGGGCGACAATTTCTGCCAGGCCCAACGCCCCGAGCGGCGAGATCAAAATTGAAGCCCCGGCAGTAGGACTGGATGCAAGATTGAGTGAATTACCAGACGATCAGCCGATTGCCTGGATTATTCACCTGGTGCAAAGAGCCATACAGGTCAAAAGACTACCTGCCATGCAAATCCAAATCACCAGTACAATTCCACCGGCGGCGGGTCTGGGATCCAGCGCGGCTGTGGCGGTGGCGTTAATCCGGGCTTTGACACAGTTTTTGGGCTACCCGCTGGATGAGGTGACGGTATGCCAGTTGGCCTACGAATCAGAAAAGTGCCAGCACGGTTCACCTTCGGGGGTGGACAATACGGTCATCACCTACGCCCGGCCAATCTATTTTGTCAAAGGCCAGCCCTTTGAGGCGTTGAATGTTGCCGAACCCGTTCATCTGTTGATTGCTGACAGCGGACAGCCCAGTTCAACGGCCGAGGTTGTTGCAGATGTGCGCCGCGGCTGGGAAAAATCTCCAGCGGCTTTTGATGCCATTTTTGACGCTATTGGCAGTCTGGCGCAGCAGGCGCGGTTGTGCATTGAGAACGGACCGGCAAAATCGCTGGGGGCGCTGCTTAATCAGAATCATCAGTTGCTGCAGCAGCTTGGCGTGTCCAATCCAAAGCTGGACAGGCTGGTAGAGGCAGCGATAGAAGCCGGGGCACTCGGTGGCAAATTATCCGGCGGCGGGCGCGGTGGCAATCTGATTGCCCAGGTGGAAGAGGCTGCGGCTGACCATGTTACCAACGCGCTGCTCAAGACCGGAGCTGTGCGTGTGATTTCCACAACCATTCATCCAAACCGAAATAATCTACTATGAAAGAACTCGTATTCCTTAAGCTGGGTGGCTCATTGATTACCGATAAAGCGCACCCCAACACCCTGCGGCGCGGAACGCTCCCCCGCCTGGCGCGCGAAATTGCTGTGGTTTGCCGCCAAAATCCAGATATACAAATCATCATTGGCCACGGGTCGGGGTCATTTGGACATCATGCTGCCAAAAATCACAAGACGATGGACGGTGTTCGGACTGGTGAGGCGTGGCAGGGCTTTGCTGAAGTCTGGCTGGCTGCCCGGACATTGAACCAAAAAGTGGTTGAGGCGCTCACAAAGGCCCAACTGCCGGTCATCACCTTCCCGGGTTCGGCGGGTATTACGGCCAACCAGCGGGAAATTGTTTCGTGGGATATTGGGCCGCTACAAGCGGCTTTAGATGCCGGACTGATCCCGGTGGTGGCGGGGGATGTGATTTTTGACCAGGCGATGGGTGGAACAATTTTATCCACTGAAGATCAATTTTATTATCTGGCCCAAAAGCTCCACCCGGATCGGATTTTAATTGCCGGGGTTGAGCCCGGTGTATGGGCAGATTACCCAGACTGCACCCGAATTATGGATTTGATCACCCCGCAAACTCACCCGGCGCTGACCGCCGCGCTGCAAGGCTCGGCTAGCGCGGATGTTACGGGGGGGATGGCCTCCAAGGTTGAGCGAATGATTCAACTGGTGACCGAGGAACCCTACGTCAAAATCTGTATTTTTTCAGGCCTGCAAAAGGGCCTGATTGAACAAGCCCTGGCCGGCAACTTGCCCGGTACGCTGATATTCAATCCTTCAGGAGGTCCAGATGATTTTCAGCCGTGAGCAACTTGAACAGTTGGAAGATCAAACGCTGGCGCCCTATGGCGCGCACAGCAGTAAAACCCGCGGACGGTTATATCCTGATCACGAACCGGAATTTCGGACATGTTTTCAGCGTGATCGAGACCGGGTTCTGCACACCACGGCGTTCAGGCGGTTAGAGTACAAAACGCAAGTCTTCATCAATTACGAAGGGGATTATTACCGCACACGGTTGACGCATACGTTGGAAGTGGCGCAAATTGGGCGCACCCTGGCGCGAGCGCTGGGCGGCAATGAGGATTTGACTGAAACAATTTGCCTGGCTCACGACCTGGGGCACCCGCCCTTTGGACATTCTGGCGAATCAACCCTGGCGCGGTTAATGCGCGATCACGGCGGTTTTGAGCATAACAAGCACTCGCTGCGAATTGTGACTGAGTTGGAAAACCGGTATCCCGATTTTCCGGGGCTCAATTTGAGCTGGGAGGTATTGGAAGGGATTGTTAAACACGAAACCGAATATGACAAATCGGACGCGCGGGCATTTAACCCCAATCTGCGAGGCAATCTGGAAGCCCAAATTGCCAATGTATCGGACGAGCTGGCTTATACGGCACACGACCTGGATGATGGCCTGCGCTCCAAGATGCTGACGCCCGAGATGCTTGAGGGGATTGAATGGTGGGAAATTGTGAGCAAAGAGATTGGCTGGCGCGGCGGAGCGCTTTCGGCCCAGGATCGGCATGCGATCATCCGCAATATTATTGGTCTGGGGGTTTCCAATATTGTTTCAACAACCGATAAACGGCTACGAGAACATTCCATTCGATCCATGGAAGATTTGCAGCAGATGCCCTTTAACCTGGTAGGGCATGATGAAGATATGCACCGGCGAAACCGCCAATTGAAAGATTTTTTGTATAACAATCTTTACCGGCACTATCGCGTGGTGCGCATGGCGGTCAAGGCGGAACGTGTCTTGTCAGAGCTGTTCAACGCCTATCGCGATGAGCCATCCACAATGCCCAAACACGTGCAAGACCTGATTGCGGCACGCGGTTTGGAGCGTACGATTTGCGACTATATTGCGGGGATGACGGACCGCTATGCGGTAGAAGAATATCACAAACTTTTTGACCCATCCATGCTGCCTTGAGCGTGGGGATGTGGTATGATTGGGACTTACTGAAAATCACTCTTACAGGATAAGGTTCATGGCTGAAGTACATTATTTGACTGCAGATGGTCTGGAAAAATTAAAACAGGAACTTGAGCAACTCAAGGGGCCTGCCCGCCAGGCTTTGTCGGAACGACTGCGTTTTGCTATTCAGCAGGGCGATCTTTCGGAAAACGCAGATTATATTGCTGCCAAAGAAGAGCAGGGGTTTCTTGAGGGTCGCATTATTGAATTGGAGCAGATTCTGCAAAACGCGGCGATTATTGATGAAAGCCGCAAAACCGATGGTGTGATTACAATTGGGGCGCGGATCACCATTCAAGAGGATGATTTTACGCCCGAAACGTATCAACTGGTGGGGCCGACAGAAGCCAACCCGGCCAAGGGACGGATATCACACGAATCGCCAATTGGGCGCGCCTTGCTGGGGCAACGGCTGGGCGATACCGTGTCGGTGGATACGCCCAGTGGGGCAATCAAATTCAAGGTTTTGAAGATTGAGTAAATCAAATCGGGCGGCCAGCAGGCCGCCCGAAATTTTTTCACCGTCAGGAATTGTGCAGATTAGGCGTGGGGTTTGGGCCAGATCGCCAGTTCCAGCGTGAGGCGATCAAAGAAGCTCTCGGCGGGCAGGGCGCTCTGACCGTAATTTGTATCGACCACACGAGCCTCAAGGATGAGGGTTTTGGTTTCGAGCTGAACCCGGCGACCAGGCTCAACCAGAATAGGTTCGCCTTTGGCAGCCAGCATGGAGCGCGTGTTTTCATCGTCAAAGGCATGGGCGCTCATCAAGACTTTGGTCACTGTGGAGATGTCGTTTTTGTCAAACAGCCAGACTTCAAAAGCGGTGACCTTCTTGGGATCGCCAACACCAATGCTCTCGGAGATGCCAACACCGCACTCACCCAGGAATTCACCAGTGGGCGAGTCGATGCTGAAGGAGTCGTCATACAGATCATCGCCAATCATGTAGGTGGTCATAAACTGGGCAACCGGCGGCTCATGACCCTGGGCAACAAAATCGGTCTGAACAGCAGTGCGGGCGGCTTCTTGAGCCTGCTCTACAACGCTGGGGCCAGAGGTTGAGCGCTTGCGAGGTTTGAGGATCAGCAAGTAGGCCAGAATGCCCAACACTACCAGGGTTCCCAGACAGAGGGCAATCACCCAGCCAAAGCTGGTGGGCTTTTTAGTAGGCTCGGGAGTGACGATAGGGGCAGTCGTTTCGCTGGTTACAGGAACGGTGGTCTCGACAGGAGCCGCCGCGCCGACGATGGTGCGGAAAGTGGCAATATCGGCATCACTGACGCCGACGCCACAGGTTGCGGCAGTCAGGGTAGAGAGCAACGTGGGGCCAACCTCGCCTAATTCAGCATAACGCTTCTGGGCAATGGCAACCTGGGTGGTGTCCTGCGAGTAAGCATCAATCACCATGCAGAGGTAATCGGTTTGCAGGTCTGAGCGCAGGTTGACGGGGGCGGCATCGTAATACTTCACAGGCCAAAGCCCCCACCCCAGGAGAGGCAAGCCAATGATCAACCCAATGATCAGGCCGACAATGCCGGCGTAAAGTGGGTTGTTGAGAAGTGATTTGATTTTTTCCATCTTATCTGCTCCTACGGGAAAGTCGGATCAACGGATGAGCAAAGTGTATTCCACCATGTTTGATGCATCTATTGTAGAACAAAAAACAAAAAGGTGCAACACGAATGGTCAACGAAATTTGCCGGGTGTTTGATGGTGTTGCAAGGTTTATGCCGATTCTGCTGCGGCGGGAACCTCTTCTACCAGGAAGGTTTCCTGACATTTGATGCACTGCATCTCGCGTTTATTGGCAATAACAAGGGTGCCGCCGCACTTGGGGCATGGAACCGGGATAGGGCGCTTCCAGGAGGTGAAGGTGCAGTTGGGGTAATTGGCACAGCCATAGAACATGCGGCCTTTGCGCGTCTTGCGCTCGACAATATCGCCGCCGTCTTCGGGGCAAGTGACGTTGATTTTGACCAGGAAGGCTTCGGTATGGCGGCAAGCAGGGAAACCGCTGCAGCTAATGAATTTGCCATAGCGCCCCCAGCGGATGACCAGATCTTTGCCGCATTCAGGACAGGCGCGGCCAATTTTTTCCAGTTCGGCTTTGGTGATCGGGATTTCGGAGCGGGCACGCTCCAGGGTGGGTTCAAAATCGCGGTAGAACTCGCCAATCACATCGGCCCATTCACGGTTGCCAGCGGCAACATCATCCAGATCGGACTCCATATGGGCGGTAAAGTGCATATCCACAATATTGGGGAAATGCTCAACCATCAGATCACTGACCAAGCAGCCGGTTTCGGTCGGGAAAAGACGCTTAGCTTCCCGAATCACGTAGCCGCGCTCTTGAATGGTGGAAAGGATGGGCGCATAGGTTGAAGGCCGACCAATGCCAAACTCTTCCAGCACTTGAACCAGTGTGGCTTCTGAATAACGAGGTGGCGGCTGGGTGAAATGCTGTTCAGGGATGATGCGAACCAGTTTTTGTTTCTGGCCTTCTTCCAGACCCGGTGGGATGCGAACGTTGGCTTCTTCCTCTTCGGGTTTCTGATCTTCTTCTTTGGCCTCTTCATAGACCACCAGATAGCCAGGGAAACGGAGGGTTTGACCAGAAGCGCGCAGGAGGTAGCGATGCGCCGGAGTCAGGGCACCGATTTCTACAGAGACGGTATCGTAAACAGCGGCTTCCATTTGAGAAGCGACAAAGCGCTGCCAAACCAGTTGATAGAGTTTGAATTGTTCGGGCGAGAGATAGGCTTTAATTTTATCCGGGCTGCGCAGCACCGAGGTGGGGCGAACTGCCTCATGCGCTTCCTGGGCGGAAGCGGCGCGGGTCTTGTACTGTGGGGGCGTGGCGGGCAGAAAATCGGCGCCGTAGTTGGATTGGATAAACTGCCGGACTTCGTTTATAGCGACTTCAGCGACATTGGTCGAGTCAGTACGCATGTAGGTGATCAGGCCGGTGCTGCCGCCCTCGCCAACATCCAGCCCTTCATAAAGCTGTTGAGCGATGGACATGGTACGGCGGGCGGTGTAGCCCAGTTTGCGAGAGGCTTCTTGCTGCATGGTGCTGGTGATAAAGGGTGCTGATGGCTTACGGCGGCGCTCGCTCTTCTTGATGCGGTCAATCTGGTAAGCGGCAGCCTCCATGTCCTTGACCAGCGGCTGGACAACGGATTCGCTGTTCAGTACCGGATCTTGCTCATCAACTTTTGCCAGGCGAGCGGTATAGGTGCTTTTGCCACCTTCGGGTTTGAACTCAGCCTCAATCGTCCAATATTCCTGGGGGATGAAGGCTTCAATTTCACGCTCGCGCTCAACAATCAGACGCAAAGCAACTGATTGAACGCGCCCGGCAGAAAGGCGGCTGCGAACTTTTTCCCAGAGGAGCGGGCTGATGCTGTAGCCAACCAGGCGGTCCAAGATACGGCGAGCTTGCTGTGCATTGACAAGGTCCATGTCAATTTCACGGGGATGAGAAAAGGCTTCTGAAATAGCGCCTTCAGTAATCTCATGAAAGACCACCCGGCGAGTGATTTGCGGGTCAATGGCGGCGGCTTCAAGCAAGTGCCAGGCAATGGCTTCACCTTCGCGGTCAGGGTCGGTAGCCAGATAGATTTCGGCCGCGTGGTGGGCTAATTCTTTCAGTTCACGGACAACCTGGCGTTTTTCATTAGGCACTCGATATTTGGGGCGAAAGCCCTGCTCAACATCCACCGAAAGCTCAGAGCGCAGCAGATCGCGCACATGGCCAACCGAGGCGCGGACAGTGTAACCCTTTCCGAGGAAGCGACCCACCGTACGAGCTTTGGCCGGGGATTCGACAATCACCAGCTTGCCGCTGCGAGGCTGAACCTGGTGCTCTGCAGGCGCAAGGCCTTCGTGCTCCGGTGTGCGGCCGGTGCGAAATAGTTTGGTGCCGCATTCCGGGCAAGTGCCGCGGGTTACCGGCGAACCCACGCGGTTAAACGCCGGGGTGGGATCTACAATCTCGCGTTTGGTCTTGCATTTGACACAATAGGCTTCCATAAAATTGCTCCTCAACCTAAAGATAACGTTCCATTCCGTTTTGCTTCAGCAGGGTAATGACCTGCCGAACTTTCTGGGCGTCGTGTCGCGGGCAAACCAGTAAAGCCTGCGGCGTATCTACGACGATCATGTTTTCAAGTCCAATCGTAACCACCAAACGATCGGGGGTATTGGCGTAAATTAATGAGTTCTGATCTTCAAGTTCAAGATGACTGGCTGTACTCAAGATAATATTGCCGTGCGCATCTCCGGGCAGGGCTTCAAACAAAGATTCCCAACTGCCAACATCATTCCAGCCGATGCCCTGCGCCGGGACTACTGCGGTCTGTTCGGCGCGTTCCATAATGCCATAATCAATTGTTTGGGGTTGGATGGTAGGCCAAAGCTCACGCAAGCGCTGGTCGTACTCCGGGCTGCCCCAGGCAACCGTCAACTGCGCCAGGATGGCAGATAAGTCAGGCATCCAGCGCGCAAACTCGACCAGGATGCGATCTACCCGCCAGAAGAACATGCCGGAATTCCAATCATAGCCGCCGCTAGCGCACATTGATTGGGCAGTTTCAAGATCTGGTTTTTCTTTGAAGCGCTGAATTCGATGGATGAGCTGGCCGTTGAAATTGCCCAACGGTTGGCCACGCTGGATGTAACCGTACCCCGTGGCAGGGAATGTGGGGGGAATGCCCAGTGTGACCAGCCAGCCCTGATCGGCAGCCGTGAGGGCGGCTTGCATTACCGACTGGAAGCGGGAAATGTCTGCAATGTAATGATCGGCGGTCAGAACACACATGCGGGCACTGGGGCAGCGAGCCTGCAAGACCGCAGCGGCCAATCCAACCACAGAAGCCGTTCCCCGAGGCATGGGCTCCAACAAGTAATTATCTGCCGGAATATCGGGGGCCTGGGCCTGCAAAGTCACGGCCAGATCGGCTGTGGTGACCACCAGGATTTGTTCGGGAGGCAGAAAGCCTTGCAAACGATCACAGGCTAATTGGAAAAGCGAGCGATCACTGATGAGTTGAAGCGTTTGCTTGGGATGTGATTGGCGGGAAAGCGGCCAGAGCCGGGTGCCACCGCCCCCAGCCATGATGATGGCATAGGTTGATTGGTTGGATGTTTCAGGCACGATAGGCTTCCCGAGTCTCACGTGTGGTGACGTAGTTCATTCCGCCAACGTGGCGGATCATTCCTTTTAATTCCATCAGGGTGAGTGTAGCTGAAACCTGTTCAATTGACAAGTCTATCTGGGCGCCAATTTCATCTATATGCTGAGGCTCAGCGCTCAAGATATCCAGAAGGCGGGCTTCCAGATCATCTGCCGGGAGAATCTGACGTGCCTGGCGCTGCTCCTGGACACGATCCAGGGAAAGAGCATCCATCACGTCTTCAACCCGTAACAATGGACGGGCGCCAGTCTGAATGAGTTTGTTGGTGCCTTTGCTTTGAGGGGCATAAATATTGCCGGGCAGGGCTAAGACCTCGCGCCCCTGGTCGGCAGCAAAAGAGGCGGTGATGAGGGCGCCGCTGGTTTCGCCAGCTTCAATAACAACTGTGGCAAGTGAGAGGCCGGCAATGATGCGGTTGCGGGGTGGAAAATTGGCGCTTTCGGGCTGGGTGCCGGGAGCGTAGTCGCTGATCAGGGCTCCCTGGGCGATAATCCGCTCAGAGAGGCGCAGGTGTTCAGGGGGATAGGTGACATCTACCCCACAGCCAAGCACCGCCAGCGTCCGTCCGCCGGCGCGCAGAGCAGTATCGTGAGCCACGCCATCTACGCCGCGGGCCATGCCACTGACCACAGCGATGCCACTACGGGCAAGATAGGCTGCCAATTCTTCGGTGACCTGGCGTCCGTAAGAGGTTACGCGGCGGGTTCCAACAATCGCCACTGCCCAGTCATCCTCAATCAGCAGATCGCCGCGCAGGTAGAGGACTGGCGGCGGTTGGTCAATCTCTTTGAGACGGCGGGGGTAGCCAGGGTCATTCCAGGTCAGCAGGGTGATTTGCTTGCGTTCCAGCTCATTCCAGCGGGCTTCCAGATCCACTTCTTTGCGGGCGGCAAGAGCAGAGGTCGCAAGTCTTTCACTCAACCCGGCTGCGGTGAGGGCTTCCAGAGGGGCGTTCCAGGCGGTTTGCAGATCGCCGAAAAAGTCGAGCAGAGCGCGCAGGCGGACTGCCCCAATGCCCTTAATGAGATTAAACCCCAGCCAATAGGCTCGCTCGTCCAAAAATTTACTCCCACTCCTGGGGACAAACCCGGATTTCCCCCCGTTCAAGAGAAATTCCCAGAATGACCGATTCAATTGCTGGGAGGAGTTGTTCCTGTCCAGCGGCATCGGTCACAACATAGACTTCGTTGGCGCCGGTTTCGATGATTTCAGTCAGGCGGCCCAGGGATTCCCCGAATTCAGCAACAACCTGAAGACCCAGTAATTGATGATGGTAATATTGGCCGGGAGGCAGGGAAGGTAGCTCATCAGAGCGAACATAGAGCGTCAGGTTGCGAAAAACAGCCACCTGATCCCGGTCTGTATAGCCCTCCAGGCCAACCAGAAGGCCAGTTCCCTTAGGGCGGACGCTGCTGATGCGGTGGCGGGCGTGTTTTTCGCCAACATACAGTACTTTGCCAGGGACCAGGCGTTCGGGGAAATCGGTCAGGATTTCCATTTCAATTTCACCCCGGACGCCATGGGGACGATGCAGTTGGCCGACAGCCAAAAATACAGGCCCGCCGGACTGCGGCGAGCCTGTTTCCTGGTCCGGTGATTGAGCAGCAGAATGGTTTGGCTGCCTCATCGCGGTTCTGCCACGTCGAGGGTAACTTGCTTCCCTTCACGTGCGGCCGCGACGCGGAGCAAAACACGCATGGCGTTAGCCACCCGTCCGCTCTTGCCGATCACGCGCCCCATATCCTCTTTGGCGACCCGTAGTTCAATCCGCACCTTGTCGCCATCGCGACCTTGCTGGACTGAAACCTGTTTGGGGTCATCCACCAGAGAACAGGCGATGTATTCGATCAGCGCTTTCATGACCGGTTATTTCTTCTGAGCCGCCGTAGTGCTGGTGTTCACTTTGCGGGCCTCATAGTAGGCCTTGGCTTCAGCGAGCAGCACATCCAGCGATTCACCAGCCTTGAGGCGGGCGTAGCGATCGAGCAGGCCGACGCTGCGGAAAAGCATTTGGACAGATTCGGACGGTTGGGCGCCTTTGTTCATCCAATCATAGACCCGACCTTCGTCCACATCAAAGGTGAACGGTTCGGTGCGGGGATTGTAATGACCAATGATCTCCAGGAAGCGACCATCGCGCGGGGCTTCCTTATCGGCAACCACGATGCGGTAACTAATTTGACCGCTCAGACCAACCCGACGTAATCGAATGCGAACCATTGAACTTACACTCCTCTTTCTTGAAATTGACTCATAAAAATCGGTACCCGGTCACCTGCGCTGCGGTTGAGAGGCGCTGAAGGGAGCGCGCCGCAGCCGGTGCGGGTTAGCCAAACAGGCGTGGCATTCCGCGTCCGCCTGTTTTTTGCAGGGTTTTCATCATACGCTGCACTTCGCGAAACTGCTTCATCAAGCGGTTCACGTCCTGCACGTCCATGCCACAGCCACGGGCAATGCGGCGGCGGCGGCTAGCATTAAGTATATCAGGATGACGGCGTTCTTGCACGGTCATTGAGCTGATAATTGCTTCGGTTTGTTTCATCTGGTGCTCGGCATCTCGGGGGTCAATGGTGCGAGCCATCTGCCCCATGGAGCCCGGGATCATTTCCAAAATCTGGTGAATTGGGCCCATTTTGCGGATTTGCCGAAGCTGGGTGATAAAGTCTTCCAGGGTGAACTGGCCGGAGAGCATGCGCTCGGCCTGATCCTGGGCTGATTCGGCATCCATGGCTGCTTCGGCGCGTTCGATCAAACCAATGACATCGCCCATTCCCAGGATGCGAGAGGCCAGGCGGCCCGAGTCGTAGGTCTCCAGGGCTTCGAGGCCTTCGCCGGTGCCGAGGAATTTGATCGGTACGCCGGTAACACCACGGATAGAAATGGCGGCCCCACCGCGAGCATCGCCGTCCATCTTGGTCAGGATGAGGCCCGTGATGGCAACCGTATCGCGGAAGCCTTCGGCAACGTGCAAGGCTTCCTGACCGATCATGGCGTCGACAACCAGCAGGATTTCAGAGGCATTGACGCGCTTATGGATGGCACGCAGTTCATCCATCAAATCCTGGTCAAGCTGTGAACGACCTGCGGTATCTATCAGCATCACCGAGTAGCCGCCCTTTTGGGCTTGATCCAGGGCGTGGGCAGCCAAATCGGGGACTTTGACGCCGTTTTCGGTAAAGACCGGCACGCCGATACGTTCGCCCAGGGTTTGAAGCTGGCGAATAGCCGCCGGGCGGTAAGGATCGGCGGCGACCAACATGACACGCTCGCCCTGCTCGCGAAGCTGGCGAGCCAATTTAGCGGAGTGGGTGGTCTTACCCGAGCCCTGCAAACCAACCAGCATGATGACGCGCGGTTTGGCGCCCGTCAGGTTCAGGCGGGCAGGTTCGCCCAGGGTGGCGATCAGTTCTTCATGAACAATTTTGATCACCTGCTGAGCAGGATTAAGGGCTTTAGAGACTTCATGTCCGACGGCGCGCTCACGCACCCGGGCTACAAAGTCCTTAACAACGCTGTAATGGACATCCGCTTCCAGCAACGCCATGCGGACTTCGCGCATAGCCGCGTCAACATCTTCGGCGGACAGCTTGCCGTGGCGCCGAAGATTCTGGAATATCTGGTTGAGGCGTTGGGTCAGGTTCTCAAACACTGGTCAGGTCTTAATCATTAAATTAACCGCCCAATTGGGTGGTCAGAGTACATTGGATTTTAGCCTGTTCGAGGCGAATGGTCAAGGCTTGATTTGAAAGAGTAACCAATGATTGTGATGTGGGTTTATATGCATGGCGTTTAATTACCGCAAAGGAGAAAAATTATGTCTAAAGTTGCCATTGTAACTGACAGCACAGCGACAATACCGGCTGAGCTGATGCGCGGTTATCCGGTACAGGTTGTGCCGCTGCAGGTCATCTGGGGGGATGAGACATTTTTGGATGGCTTGGATATCCAGCCGGCGGATTTTTATCAACGATTGAAGCATACCAAGGTTATGCCTACCACATCACAGCCATCTCCGGCGGCTTTTATCAAGGTTTATCAAAAGCTTTTGGATGAGGGTTATTCTATTCTTAGTGTGCATATTTCAGCGGCATTATCTGGTACGGTTGATTCGGCGCTGCAGGCAAAGGCGCATTTTACCAATGCGCCGATTGAGGTGGTCAATTCTCAATTGACATCTATGGCGATGGGCTTTCCGGTGATGCTGGCGGCGCGCGCAGCGGCTCAAAATGCCACGCTGCAAGAGTGCAGGGTGCTGGTCGAGCGGGCAACAGAGCAATCGGGGGTTTGCTTTGTGGTCAATACGCTGGAATTCTTGCACCGCGGCGGACGGATTGGCGGAGCAGCCGCCTTTTTAGGCACGGCACTCAACTTGAAGCCGCTGCTGGAGCTGCGCGAGGGAAGGATTGAGGCCATTGAGCGGGTTCGAACTATGGGCAAGGCGGTGGATCGGTTGATTGCTTTGACAGAAGAGCGCATCGGCACACGGACGCCCATTCGCCTGGCTGCACTGCATGCTCATGCACCTGCTGAGGCGCAGGAACTACTGGCACGTGCCCGGGATAGGTTTGGATTGACAGACGTCAGTGAGACATTTATTGCCGACATCAGCCCAGTGCTGGGAACGCATACGGGGCCTGGCGCTATGGGACTGGCGTATATGGCAGGAATGTAATCAACTGCGCAGTTCTGTGCGGATTAATTCATCGACATATTCTTTGGAGGCTCGCAGCCCCGCGCCGCTGGCCTCCGCAACGCGTTTAAGCGCGGCAACCTTATCCCCTATCCGCAGTAGCCGCAAGACTTCGGCACGATCGACCGGGTTGAGTTGGACAGAGCGCAATGGCTGGGTAGAGCGGGGCGTACCAGCATGTTTGCGCAGTTCTTCCAGCTCCTGGCGGGCTTTTTGCTGCCAGGTTGAGCTCTGCACCAGAGATTGGAAGGTTACCAGAGACCCCACAGCCAGTTCATCACGACCCAGTTTTTTATAGGTTTGAGCCAAATAATAGTGAGCCAGGGCGTAACGCGCATCCAACGCGAGGACGGTGGTGAAATCTCGCAATGCGTTCTGAAAATCGCCAATCGCATGGTAAGTGAGGCCGCGCTGAACCTGAGCTTCCAGATAATCTGGCTTAAGCTGTAAGGCACGATTTAGGTCCGTCAGGGCAAACTGGAATTTTTGAAGCTGCAAATAAGCCAAACCACGATAATAATACCCATCAGCCCCATTGGGCAGAAGAGCGATGGCGCGCCCAAATTCTTGAATGGCACGATCATAATAGCGCCAAGCCAGATAGACGTTGCCGCGGCCGATAAATCCCTCGGGACGTAGGGGGGAAAGTTCTATGCCCTGGTTGTAATCTTCGAGCGAAGGGTCAAGCCGCCCCAGGCGGCGGTAGACCTCGGCACGGGCAAAATACAGGTCGGGGTCATTGGCGTCAAGCTCCAAGGCGCGTTCATAGGCGCGCAAGGCATCTTCCAGCTTATTGGCAGCTGCGTACTGATCGCCCAGGTTCTTGTAATAGGCAGCGTTCATGGTGTTGGTTCCGTGGTCAGGGCGCTGCGCATCTCTTGCGCCTGTTCAACATAGGCCAGGCTCTGATGTCGGAAATAGGTGTTATAGAGTGTGGCGTAGTGTCCACCCCGCTGCAGTAAACTATTGTGGCTGCCTTCTTCGATGATCTGCCCCTGCTCCATCACAAGAATCCGGTCCGCAGAGCGCACGGTGGAGAGGCGATGGGCAATCAAGATAGAGGTGGATTGGGCAAGGATCAGCTTGAGGGCCTGTTGAATCTGCCATTCGGTGAAGGGGTCAATGCTGGCGGTGGCCTCATCCAGAATAAAGATGGCTGGGCGCTGGGCCAAAACACGCATGAGGGAAACGAGCTGGCGCTGCCCCATTGATAAGCGGGCGCCGCGCTCGCCGACATCGGTTTGCAGGCCGTCTGGCAGGGCCTCCAGCCACTCGCCATCACCAATCTGGCGGGCGAGGTCTTCAATGACGGAGTCCGAGATGGTTGGGTTGGCATAACGGATATTATCGGCCACAGTGCCAGAAAACAGGAATGGAATCTGAGACACGATGCCCAACTGGCGGCGATAGGAGTTCAGGTCAAAGCTGCGGATATCCAGGCCATCAATCAGGATGCGGCCCTGCTGAAACTCATAGAGGCGGGCAGTGAGCTTAGCGACCGATGATTTACCAGCGCCGGTGTGACCAACCAAAGCCAGGTTCTCACCGGGGGCAATGCGTAAATTAAAATCTTCCAGGACGGGTTCGGTTTCTTTGTAACGGAAGGATACGTGGTCAAAGATAATTTCGCCCTTCAGGTGCGGGGCAATTTGCGAATCGGTCTGAACTACCGCAGGAGAAGCATCAATCAAACCAAAGACGCGTTCCGAGGCTGAAAGGCCATTCTGGATTTGTGTCCAGAAGGATGAGATATTCATCACCGGGAAGAGGAAACGATCGAGGCTAGAGAGGAACAAGTACCAGGCTCCAGCGGTCACCAGACCATCGGCGACGCTCAAGCCGCCCACATAGATCAGAAGGGCAGACATTATGCCGCCAAGGGTATTGAGGGTGGGAAAGACAAATGAGAGCGCCAAGCCACGGCGGAAGTTCACCTGATATGAGGCGAGGTTGGCCGTGGAAAAATCGCGATAAACACTGGCTTCCTGGCGAAAATTTTTGGCCACAGCCATCCCGCTGATCGTTTCTTTAATTGTGGAATTGACATTCGCCATAGCGCGCATCCCTTCACGGGTTACCCGACGGGCCAGCCGGCGATAGGCGATGGCAAAGACAAAAACAACCGGGATGAGCGCAAAGATATAGAGGGAAAGCCGCCATTCGATCACGAGCAAAATGACGCCCAGCACCAGCGCCTCAAAGAGTTGGGCGATTACATCGGTGGTCAGCATGACCAGCTGCCCAAAATCCTGAGTATCGGAGGTGATACGCGAGACAATTTTGCCCGACGAAACCTCATCGTGGAAGGACATGTCATGGCGGGCGGCGGCGTCAAAGGCGTTGGTCGCCAGAGATAGGACGACATCGGAAACCGCACGGACGGCCAGTCGGCGCTGGGCGTAATTTGCCAGCCAGCTGATACCGCCAAGCAATATGACTGCGCCAGAGATGGCAGCCATTGTCCAGCCAGAGATCTGATCTTTCAATAAATCAACGCCACGGGAGACAACCAGGGGATTTGCGGCCCCGGCCGCGGCCAGTATCAAGACCGTAACCACAATCCAGCCCATGCGAGCGCGCTGTGGGCGGAATTGCGCCAGAATGCGGCGGAAGAGCTCGCGATCAGAATATTTGCGATCGTAATGTTCGGCGTTAAGTCCAGACCAGAATCCCATCTGATTCCTCTATTCGCTAAAAATCCGGCGGTAGGCTGCCGAAGTTTTCATGAGTTCATCGTGGCTGCCTGTGGCAACCAATTGGCCGCGGCGCAGGACCAGGATCAAATCGGCCCACCGGATTTGCGAAAGGCGATGGGTGATGATGAAGGTGGTGCGGCCGCGGGCGGCGGTGTAAATTGCGCGCTGGATTTTATCTTCGGTGGCACTGTCAATGGCACTGGTGGAGTCATCCAGAATCAGGATACGCGGGTCGGTCAGGAACGCGCGCGCCAGAGCAATGCGCTGACGCTGACCACCGGATAATGTTACGCCGCGCTCCCCCACGGCGGTTTGGTATCCTTCGCTAAAGCCCGTGATAAATTCATGAGCCTGAGCGGCGCGAGCAGCGGCTTCAATTTGCTCCTGGGTAGCATCGGGTTTGCCAAAAGCAATATTCTCGGCAATGGTGCGGGAAAAAAGAAATACATCCTGCTCGATGATGGAAATTTGCTGCCGGAGTACTGCCAGATTCCAATCTCGCACATCCAAACCATCCACGCGCACCGTACCCGAGGTTGAATCGTAAATGCGATTGATCAGGCGCACCAGGGTTGTCTTGCCAGTGCCTGTTTGGCCCACAATAGCGACGGTCTGCCCTGGTTTGACACGAAAAGAAATGTGCTGCAGAATGCCATCATCACACGCATCGGTTTCGGCGTTGTTTTGTTGGGGGTAGGCAAAACAGACCTCCTCAAACTCAACTTCGCCGCGCATTTGCGCTTGGTGACCGGAGACGTTCTCGTCCAGATAGGTTTCGCGATGCATAAGGTCTAAAATGCGGCGAGCCCCTGCCAGACCCAGGGAAATGCGCGAATACGCCCACATGGAGGCAAAGGTCGGAAAATCGAGCATCAACAGCAGACCAAAATATGCCACGACCTGACCAACATCCAAAATGCCCTGGTGAAACAGGATCAGAGCGTGCAGCAGGCCAAAACCCAGAGCCAGGGTCAGCAGCAAGAGGGGAATAAAGCGCGCCTCAACATCACCCTGACGCACTACGGCACTGCGGTAGCTGGAAGCATTGGCGCTAAACCGGGCCACTTCGGCATCTTCCTGAGCTGAGCCCTTGACCGTCTCAATACCATCCAAGGCCTCAGAGAGACGCGTGTTTAATTGTCCAAAGGTCGCCCGAACCCGGTCAGTAACGGGACGGAGCTGCCCCAGGTAATTGCGCAGGGCAAAGTAATACAGAATCACAAAAATCAACGGCGTGAGAATCAGCGTGGGGTGATAGCGCGGTGCAAAGATCAGCGGCATGATCAAGAAGTTCAACGAGCCGAGCACCTGGGCCATGCCAGGGCTGAAAAGATAATTGACTTCTCGAACATCGTTGGTGGCGCGAGACATGGTATCACCCACCGACTGCAAGTTGTGGAAGGTCATGCTCTTGCCGAGCAGATTGATGTAGAGTTCGTCGCGAACATCCCGCTCAACGCGCTGAGCGATCCATTCAAAACCGAAATTACGGCTGAACTGGATAACGCCACGAATGAGCTGAGAAATAGCCAGCGTGATCGCAATCTGACCCAGTCGAGTGAGGTCTGGCGAACCAGATAGCACCAGATTAAAGGCCTCACCCATCAAAATAGGCAGGACTGCCGCTAAGGCGGCATTGCCTACTGCACCAAATAATGCCATCAGCAATAATGGCCACTGCCGGATGGCATGAGAAAAAACCCAACGCACCGGTCCGCGCTGATCGGTCCGGTATTCTTTTGCTATACGAAATTCCGCAATGTTCATTTTGGCACCTGTGCAAAAAAGGATTATACCCCATCCCTTATGACCAGTGCTTACAATTCTGTTGGGTAAGCGGTTTGGTTATTCGCCGCAGGCTCGCAGGTCGTACAGCCAACGGGTATCGTGGCGCCAGTCTTCAATTTGATCAATCTGTTGAGCGCAGCCATCAGAAATACTGACCTGAACAGTCGGGCTGAGCTCTTCCCAATAGGTCGAATCCAGATAGAGGTAGTCATAACCGGCAGCATGTAAAGCGACCGGGTTCGGGTTAGTCTTCAGCGCCAGCCATTCGGGTTTGTAGGCGTACCAGGTTTGGGCGGCGTTGGTGTAACGGGCGAACAAAACCGGGGACCGGTTGGGCAGCGGATCAAAAACCAGGGCGTCGGGCTCTAACTTATCCCAGTACCGTGACATCATCACGGCATCGAGGTCATTGAGATAATATGATTGTGTTGGGCCAGGCATGGCGGTCAATTCCACGCCAAAGACGACCAGCCCACCCAGAGAAGCGATACAGAGCGCAGACAAGGCTATGGTTTTGCGCAGCCAACCCTGCCGCTGCGCCCACAGCCAGCCCAAGGGGACGGCATAGACCAGGCTCAGCGTCATAAACTCATACAACCGGGCAGTGTTGCGGATGCCGGTTGAGCCAGCGAACTGGACGAAAATGACGCCTAACGACAATAACCCTGAAGTGATCAAGGCAGCTTCATACCAGCGGCCCGCGCGCAGAGCCTTCCAACCCCAGAACATGGTCAAGGGGAGGATGAAAATTAGCGGACCGGCTTCGATGATCGCCAGAAGCAACGTGGCGGGCTGGGATAAGTCAAGCGCGCCAAGATGCGTGGAAACTAAAATGGGGGGCCAGGCAAACTGGAAACCCACGGTCTGATAGGCCGCGGCAGATGATTTGCCAAAAGCATCGAGGATAATCTGTGCCAGGGCGCCGCCCTGGAAGGCACCCAGCAGTGTTCCAGTGAGCCAGGCCAACAGCCAGGTTAACAGGGCGGCAGGGATGCGCCAATTGCGTTGTTTAATTAATACCGTGACCAGCACCAGGCCCCAGCCCGCAAGACCCAAAAGAATGCCGGACTCGGTTAACAAGCTAAAAGCTGCCACCCAGATAACTACTGGAATCGCTCCAACCCAAGACCGCCAACGATTGTAGGTTAACAGCAGTGTAAAGGTGAGCGCCAGCAAAAAGGTGCTATTGGGACCCAGCATGGACAGAACACCGGGCTGCAAAACACCGTTCACAAAAGCGAAAGGAAAATCCAGCGAGGCGCCGCCTTCAATTGCCCAAGGGCCGGTCAAGGCAGTAGCAAAAGTGGAGCCACTGGCACTGCCACTGCCAACCATCGTCATCTGAGCGGAAGCGTTTTCCAGCCAACCGCCGGGGAACAGCAACGCCAGCCAGCGGGAGCCTCCGGCAAAAAGGACTGTCAGAGCGCCAAGAATGCCGGCAGGAATGCCACGGGTTATGCGGCGCGACCAGATGAATGCCAAAACAATTGTGAGGCCAAAAGCAAATGCCCGACTGAGGTCCAGGGCAAACCAGACAGCCAGATCACCCAGACGGGTGATCTGGGCGGCAAATAGCATCAAGAAGTAATGATAGGTATAGGGGGCATCGGGGTTCAGGGCGAACTTTAGCGGCAGACTGCCGGCAGCCAGTAAAGAGGTGGTAGGAAGGTGAGCATAATCATCAAAAATTGCCAGGCCCCGGCCAATTTGAGTAAATATGCCGGTGATGACGAGGAGCGCAAGAGCCGCACGCCAGTCCAATGGGAAATGGTACAAAGCGCGCCAGCCGTTTTTGAAAACAATAAAAATGGCGCCTAGCAAAAAAGTTAAGCCGGCAGCTATCAAAAAAGCTGGCGCAGGCGAGATGAAGCGCCCAAGAATATTTGCCAGCAAGGTCTCAAGCGTAAGCCCCAGTACCAGACCGACCAGAAACTGTTCACTGCGCGTCAGTCGAAAGGCAGCGGCCGCCAACCAGATGCCGCCCAGCCCCCAGAATAAGGCCCAAATACCCAGAACGAGCAGATCCAGCATAACTACTCCACGGGGACCCAGACGTGGAAACCAGAATCGTTAAATTCATCCAAAACGCGGTAATACTGAGATACGGGCTGCTCGACCCGCTGAACCCAGTAATTATTTTCTTCAGCAAAAGCAAAGCGCTCGTCCTGCATGTTCATGTTCATCGGTTCGGAAACAATCAGGGCGAAACGGTGCTGCTGTAAATCAGAATAGAAGTGGTCGAGATAGGTCTGATTGCCCGACATGACCATTTCCATCAAAAACACTTTCTCATATTCAGGCTCAAAATCTGCTGCAGTGACGGTTTTGAAGCTCAGCAGGTGGCGTTCAGTCAAGAACAGAACCGGTCCATCGGCCTGATTTAGCATAACCTGTAATTGAGATAGATCATCGGACACTTTCGTCCGGTCTGGCAGGTGGAGAGGCTGCCCGCCGCCAATCATCTGGAAGAAGGGGATGACTATCGTCAAACCAGCCAGCCACCAGGCAGGCTGCAGCTTGACCGCTGGAATTGGGTGCGCATCGGGTACAAAGCGGTTAAATATCAGATAGAGGCCAATGACCACCTGAAATACCAGAAAAGCGTCCAGGTTGTGAAGATTGCTGCCGCCGCCAATTTTAAGACTGACCACCTCGCCGCCCGCCAGAAAGACAAATAGAATAGCGCCTAATCCCAACAGGCGCAAGGGATGCCAGGCGCGGCGGTTGGCCAAAAAAGACCAGAGTATGATCAACAAGAACGGCAATACGGCAATTGCTGTTCCCAGAAGCATCCCCAAGGGATAGGTTGTATTTGGGAAGAGACGATTCCAGAGTAAGGGCGAGTCAAAGGCCGAGCCAAAGACCTCGGGCGAGTTGCCCGATATGGATTTGTAAAAGGTGCTGAAGAGTAAGGCAGCAGCGGTACCCAGAATGGCGTGGAGCGCAGGCCAAACCCAATAGCGCCAGGAAAAGCGCGGCTGAGGCTGCTCCAGCAGGTAGAGGGTGGCGGCCAGAACGCCCGGCACGACATACCAGTTCACGCGGCAGAGCCCTGCCCAAAGGGAGGATAACAGCACCACCACCAGCGTTCGCCAGGGACGGCGGCTGTCAAACCAGGCCAGGACGGGCAACGTACATAAAATCAAATGATAATAAACAGGGCCTTGAAAAAAGAAGAGGAAGGCAAAACAGACAGCCATCCAGGCCAACCAGCGACTATTCAGGCGCAGGCGGCGCACAAGCAGCCAGGCGGCAGCGGCGTTACAAACCACCCATAAAATCACCTGCCAGATGCGGTGAGCAAGGATGGGAAGGCTGGGAAAAGCAAAGGGGAGGGACTGCATCAGATAACGGGCAGGATGCAGGACGGGAATCGGTAAAACTTCCCCATAGATCTGTCTGGCAAAGAACAGCGAGCCATAATAAAAGCGGCTGCCCTCTGACCAGCCCAACGACAGCGGATGATCCGTCAGACCGGGGAGGAAAGTGAGAATTTGGAACCAGGCCCCAGCTATCAGTAAAGCCGAGGCCAGAGCGAGGGCGTAGGGCATCGGCTTAAGACGCTGGATAAAAAAGGCGCCAAAAATGGCTGTGAACCAGATCAGCCAAAGGCGGATCACGGGGGTGCTGAACTTGCCGTTATCATAGCGAAAAGCGAGCCAGCCCAAAACCAGCGCACCGAGAACCAACGCCACAATATTGAGAGCTTTGGCGCGGGGCAGCTTCTGTAAAATGCGCAGCAGAGTATCTGCCATGCGAAGGCGCCAAGTGAGCGCCAGCAGAATCAGGCAAACCAGCCCAAATGTGGCAAAGAACGCCAGCATGATCAGCCGCGGCAGGGCGTAGTGGCCCAATAGCTCGCCAGAGCCATATCCTAATTTTTCGAGTTCGAGCAAAGTCAGGATTGAAAGGATGACGGAAACCAGCAGGTTCAGCCGTGCAATCCAGATTGGGCGGGGTAATTTCATGCGGGAGTCTCCGGGGCGGCAGGCGGGGCTTCGGGCTGAATCAGTGCGGGGACAAAAATGGCTCCGGGCAGGCTGGCAGCCATCTGCAGCAGCCGAATCAGGATGGCCATCACCGCAACACTCTCAACCGAGAGCCCGCCATAGTTGGTGAATAAAAAGGTCAGGGACAATTCTTGAACCCCCAGCCCATTAATTGAAATCGGCAGTAAGGTGACCAGATAGCTGATGCTCCACAAGCCCGCAACCTGCCAGAAGTTGATGGGCTGACCCAGATCGTGCAGGATGAGCCAAACTGTGGCAAACAGAGCGGCCATATGTATCAGCGTAAACAAGTAGGCGCTGAAGAGGTCGCGGGGATGAGTGGCCCAAAGCCGCAAAGCGTGCATTGTGGAGCGGAAGAGTTTTTGAACTTTGCTCCAAACCCATTTCCAAATTCCGGTCAAAGACACGGCCATTGCCAAGCCGCCTGAATACCCACCGGCTGGTAACGGCGGCAAAGGCATACTCAAGAGGCGGGCCACGCCAATTGGAAAGACTGTCAACATGCCCACCATCCCAACCAGGCGATCCATCACGAGCGAGGCAGCGCAGATGGCGGCGTCGTAGTGCAGGCGAACAGCACCGGCAAATCGAATCAGGTCACCACCGACAGTGGTGGGCAGGAAATTGGAGGCGAATAGACCAGCGAACACCAAGCGGATTGATTCTCGCAGCCGAATGGGTACGCCGCCAGAGCGCAGCAGCACATGCCAGCGACCGGTGACCGCAAAGCGGGAAACAAAAGTGAGAAACAGGACCAGCACCAGATTCCACCAGGAGATTTCTGTAACGGCAGACTTGATGGCATCCCACCCCTCACGCTCAATCAGCCAGATGAGCAGGCCAATGGAAAGAAGGGTGCCAAACAGGCGCAAAATGGAGATTTTTCGCTGGGGGCGCGGGGTTATTTCGGTCTCGGGTGTGGTCATGAATTACCTGTTCTTTTCAAAGACGCTGAGGTAAATCGGCATCTTGCAATTAGCGATCAATATGGGGGCGCCGGATGGCAGCCATTGATAAGCATCCAGTTCGGGCTGCATTTTCTCAACCAGGCGGGTTTCGACCAACAGGATATCGGAAGCATTCATCCAATCGGCCTTCAGGGTCTCGTTCCAGTAGCCATAGCGGTAGAGTTCATCAGCATCGCCGCCCGAGCGGTAGGAGTAAGAGCCGTTAAGCTGCGGCGGGTAGATGTTAGCTGCCGGTAAGTAAAGCAAAACAGCCGGAGAGACGCCGCCGCTGCCAATCCAGTAGATTTGATCATCGGAGGCGATCCGATGCGAGAGTTCGCGTCCAGCGGATTCAAAGGTGGCTACGGCATTGCTCTCGCAATCGAAAGAATACTGTCCTCCTGCCAACAGGGAGGTTGGAGAGAAGATGGTCCCAAGCAGTAACATTGCGATCAAAGCAACTGCAAAAAACGAAACTGGCTGCTGTCGTCGCTGTAGGACAGGGGTCAAAATGGCGCTGACAAGAAGGACTAGCAAGCCGAACAGTAAGCCAGCCAGCCCCGCCACAAGCCGCGGGAAAAGGACCAGGCGGGTATCTTCAAATGAGAGGCCGAATTTATTAGAAAACAGCTGCCAGAGTTCTGTTGTTCCGGGCTGAATTGCGCCATTGCTCATGCGCGGCACTTCAAGATGAAACAGTGCGTCTGAGACTGCGGGATAGGCACTCAGGCGGGCAATTTCTGAATAGGCGCTCAGGCTGATGCCCACAGTGATGATAAGCACAATCAAAACAGCACCCAGGATACCCACCACACGCCATAATCGGCGGGGCAGCACCGGCTGAAAATTTGCCAGCACAAAGACAATTACGATCAAACCCAGCGGCGAAAAGAATGCCAGGTAAGCCGGAAAACAATAGACACAATAATCCTGACCGACCGAGGCCCAGAGATGTGCTGCGGTCAGGACTATGAGAAGGGCAAGCAACACAAGCGCCGCGCGGAAATGACTGCGCTGCTTCCATTGTTTTTGACGCGGCCAAAGCAAACCAGCGACTAAGGCGCCAGCCAGGGCGGCAAAATGGATGCGAAGGCCTTCAAAAGCAATGAGGAGCTGGTCAAACCAACTGCCGGCAGACTGGATATAGGTACGTTCACCCGCCGTAGGGACACGCCAGGGATCAAGAAATGGCGTTACCGCTGCCGGAATCCATTTTGCCCAGTTACGCAAAATATCGGGCCAGAAGATGGCATGACCAATGCCGAGGGAAAGCAAGCTGCCAATCAAGGCGACGATGCCCATGCGCCAGCCATGCTGCCGAAAAACGTAAACCACCAGGAAGGGCACTACCGGGAGCATGTTTTCGCGCGTCATGACTACCAGACCAGCAAGAATGCTGCCGGTTAAGAGCTGCCACCGATTGCGTTTTTCGCCGATAGTGAAATACAAGGTCCAGACCAGCAGACAAGCTGTGAGGCCTTGAGAAATGACCATGCTGTAAATTTTATTCTGGGTTGGGGCAAGGGCCAGCGCCCAAACGGCTGCAGCAGCCCAGCCGCGCCCGGTCTCACGACGGATAAGCAGCCAAAGGCCAAGGATCAGTAAAACCTGCAATGCCAGCGCAAAATATCGTCCCGTGCGCAAGCCGGGGTCAAACAGGGCTTGGGCCCAGCCTGGAGCCAAAAACGAAAGCGGCATCTTATTGACCCAGGGACCGTAAGGCTGATAAGGAGAAAAGATGCCCGTCGCGAAAAGGTAACCTTTGACCAAAAAGTTGCCTTCGTCCAGTGATGAGCGCAGGGTAAAGGCATTGCTCCAGGCCTGAACCAGATAGAATAATATGCCCGCCCACCCCAGCAGGTTTCCAGTCCAGGCTGAACGGATCCAAGGTTCCAGCTTTGCTTCCAATCGTTTCATAGGCGCTCGCAATTATAGCACGACATCTGACGAGGGTTTATCGGCAGGGAGCAGCCGGGGAGCCCACAAGGCGCCAGGCAAGGTTTCGGCCATAAGCATAAGGCGGGAGATAATCGCCAGAGCCGCAGCCTGTTCGAGTGTGGCGCCAGCTTGCATATACAGGCCAGTGATGGCAACTTCGCGCACACCGTAGCCGTTGACAGAGATGGGTAAAAGAGTCAGAAAGTAAGTGATAACATTGATGCCAATGACCTGATGCAGTGCAACCGGAATGCCCAGGCCGCGCGCCAGCGTGAACAGCGCCAGAAAAATCACAAAGATTGAGAGCCATGAAACGCCAAACGCCCGGATAAGCGCCGCCGGCTGCTGACGCCAGAGCCTAAATGCCTCTAACAGCTTATCAAGAATTCGGCGCAGCCAGCCCGGCAGAGTGATGAAAAAACCCAGGATGGTTAAATCTTGAGGCAAGGCAACCCCCAGGGCAAAAGGGGCAACGGTTACATAAGCCAGCACATTGAGGATTCGATCCAAGAGCACTGAGGCCACAGCCATCACGCGCTGCGTGGTATATTGAAAAAGCCCCAACATCCGCAGGGCATCACCACCGATGGTCGAGGGCAAGAAGTTGGAAGCAAACGCCCCGGCAAAAATCAATTGAAGTGCCTGGAGATAGGAAATGGTCACTTTTTGCGAGCGCAGCAAAATCCACCAGCGCAAAGCGTTGGCAGCCTGCCCTGACAAATAAAGGCTAAAGGCGAGGCCCACCGCCCAGACCGGTAGGCGGCTGAGCGCCTGCCAAAGCTGCGGCCAATTTTGGCGCGCCAAGAGATAAACAAACAATCCCAAACTGGCCAAGGTTCCAGCCCAGCGAAGAATTTTTTTCCAATTCCAGGTCTGTTTTGAGGCAGGCACTGTTTAGACCTCGGAAAAAGCAAACTGGCTATCCAGCAAATCAGCCAGGTGGGGGCCAAATTCGGCGGCAGATATTTTGCGGGTTGGTAATGTCAGGCGATAAACAGGTATCTCCTGCAAAGAACGGTTAATCAGCCGCCCTTCCTGTTGCCGCCACTCGGACAACTGTGATTCCGACATACCGGCGCACTGATTCAGCAGGGTTAAATAATGGCGGGCTTCATAGAAGTTCATTTCCAGCAGCTCATTTAACTCAGCCTCGCCGGGAATCAACGGCTCCAGCGTTGGGCGGTCTACTGGACCGCGGCGCAGGAAAATCAAGCCCGACGGCCGGGATTGGAGATCGAATGGACGGGTGGGCCAAAGGCGGTTGAGGGAAACCCGCACAGGCCATTTAATGCGCTCGCCCGACCAGGCGCGCACACGGCCCAGAATGGATAGCCTGAAACGCTCACCCGGTGAAAGATGGCTGCGCATGGAAGGAATCCAGCGCAGGAGGTCTGAGTAGAGATGGGAACGGGTGAGGTAGGCGTAACTGACCGGGCCAGCACCTAGAAAGGTATAATCATCGGCGTGGGGAGACCAGGGTTGAGGACTGTAAGCCATCAGTAATGCAGTGGTTGTGGTCTTGCCAGCGCCGCCCTTGCCCGTGAATAAGAGGCTGCGCTCGCGGCAAGAGACTGCACCGGCATGCAGCAATAAGACGCCCTGGCGGGCAGCCAGCAGGCGCAAACTGGGGTGGACCAGCATGTGGTGAATCATCGGGATGCTGAAGCGGTTGCCGAGGCAGTCCAGTGAGAGGCCATCCGAGCGCCATGCCACACGATAAGCCCAACGGGCAACAATTTTATGGGCGTGAAAAGTGTACCCAGCCGGGACGCTCAGCAGAGCTTCCTGTCTCTGAAAGCGCAGGTGGATTGTAGGGAGACTTCCAACGGGCCCGGCATGGGGACCATATTCGGCTTGAAAAAATTCGCGCGCCAGAACGTCATCAGTCTCAATTACAAGGCCGACGGTCTGGTGAAAAGAGAAAGATAAATCAACGAGGGGCATTGGCTGCTTCAGTTAACGTTTTTTCGTAAGATGAAACGACGTCGTTCAAGTCAAAGCGGTGGGCAAGTTCCCGGCTATTAATCCGGCACTGCGCCAGATGGGTAGGGTCAGCCAGCAATTGGCGCAAGGCAGCTACCCCGGCCGCCAGGGTGTTGGGGTCGATTAAACGGCCATTGCGATCTGCCTCGACCAATTCGATGAAGCCGCCAGCTTTGCCCACAACCAGTGCCAGCCCCATGGCAAGCGCCTGGACACCGACGACGGGCAAGCCCTCTGACAGCGAAGGCATGAATAAAATATCGCTGCGGTTATACCAGTCCAATACCTGTTGGGGAGTGATCCAACCGGTGAGGGTAAAGCGGTCCTTGAGATTGAGGCGGTTAATTTCGTTTTCAACTGCCGGGCGCAAAACGCCGTCACCAATCATGGTGCAGTTCCAGGGGAGATCACGGAGTTCGGACAGCGCCCGCACAACATACAGGGGGTTTTTCTGCTCTACAAACCGACCCGCAAACACCAGACGGGGCGGCTGGTTGGGCTGCAGGCTGGCAGGGCTAACCGCGTCCAAATCAACGCCATTGGGGATCACCTGAATGGGAACGCGATAGTGCCGGGATGCCAGCTGGCTGGTAAATTCGCTGACGGCGACCACGCGGCTGGCAGAACGCCAGATGCCCGGCGTAAATGGGAAAACCCAGCGAAACCAGCGGTCTGTTTTTTCGGGAACGCCACCGGGGACATCCCCAAGGTGGGCGGTCAAAACATAGGGGACGCGCGTCCATTGATGCAGCCAATAGGCAGCAGCACCAGCAGGCACAGCAAAGTGAACGTGAATGACATCTGGACGCCACTGTTTAACCAGACGCTGACCCTCGATAAAAGCCCGCCAAACGTAGCGAGCCATGGCGCCAAAACTGGCTTCATAGGGCAGCCGCCGATTGGAGGTCAGGCGCTGGATGTAGACGCCATCACGGCGTTCTTCCAACGCCAGGGTGCGGTAATGTGCGGTGAGCACGCGGACATCGTGTCCGCGGCTAGCCAGCCCGGTGCATAAATCTTCCGCCACACGCCCGCCGCCCCCACCAATGGGGGGGTATTCGTGCGTCAGCACCAAAATTCGCATCAAGATTCTCCAGCGGAGTTAGAATCCTTGGATTGAATACCGATGCGTTTACGAACGGTATAGGTCGGTTTGCGCTGTGATTCGTGATAGGTGCGCGCCAGAAGCTCGGCGATCAGACCCATGAGAATGGATTGAAAACCGAGAATGGCGATCATGGTGGACATTTGAAAAATTGGTGAATCAAAAACAGTAGTGTAGGGCGGAATCATGCGCCGGATAAAGAGATAGAGTAGGCCAATGGCGCTCAAGGCGATCAGAACTGCTCCGGCACCGCCAAACAGGTAAATGGGTTTATTGGCGTAGCTGCTGAGGAATTTGACCGTGAGGAGATCCAGAACCACCTTGAAGGTACGTTCAAGACCGTATTTGGCTTTGCCGAACTTGCGGGGGTGGTGATGGACTTTGACTTCAATGATTTTTGCGCCTACTTGATTGGCATACACCGGGATAAAGCGATGCATTTCGCCGTAGAGGCGAAACCCGGTCAGGACTTCGCGGCGGTAGGCTTTGAGTGTGCAACCATAATCATGTAAATTGACGCCGGTTACTTTTGAAATCAGCCAGTTTGCCATGTGGGACGGCAGGGTGCGGGTCAGGTAAGTGTCCTGACGCTGAATGCGCCAGCCGCTGACCACATCGTACCCCGCGTCGATATGTTCGAGCATCATGGGGATATCGGCGGGATCATTTTGCAAATCAGCATCCATCAGGATAATGACATCGCCAGCAGAATGATCAATACCGGCGGCAATAGCAGCGGTCTGACCAAAGTTACGGCGCAGGATGACTGCCCGGAAATGGTCCGGGTCTTTGGCGGCAAGCTCTTCTAACAGCTCGGGGCTGCGGTCGCGGCTGCCATCATCTACCAGGATAACTTCCCAGGTGCGGTTGAGGGGTTGAAGCGCCTGAGTTACGGCATCAAACAGGAGGTGGAGATTTTCTTCTTCGTTATAAACCGGAATGACAACTGAGAGGTCCATAGGCCTGCTTTCGTTAATCGGGTTGATTTTGAGCCAATTATAACGTCTTTCGAGGTGGGTGATGGTTGCGCCAGCGATCCCAAATGACGCCGCCGCCAATGACCAGCACCGCGCCCAGTGCAATCAGCCCCAACATAGGGAAGAGGAGCATTTTAGGCCAGGCAGAGAGGTAGCGCCCCAGATACCAGTGCGTAAAGAAGGCCAGGAAGATGCCTTCAACAGCCAGGATACGCCACAACCAGGGGCTGTGTTTCTGACGGGCCCAGACCCAGGCCCAGGCAGCCAGCAACGACAGCCAGATTATCAGGATCGTGCGATAGCGCGGGTTATCCCACAGGTCGCCGCCGGCGCGGAATGACGAAATGAGTATCCAGGCAGCAGAAAATGCGGCTGCCAGCATCATCAGACGGCGCTGCGTCCGGTCTGGGATGCGCCAGAGGGAGACGCCTGCCGAGATCAACAAAGGCGCCAGAGCATACCAACCCAACGCGCGCCCGATGGCGATCGCCGTGCGGATGGGAAGAGCCGTCTCGAAAATAGCAGCAGGTAATACAGGTTGGGTAAGACCATAAAAAATGATGAAAACAAATTGTAAGGATTCTGGCAGTTTCGACAACTGCCGGGTCAACATGCCCGAAGACATTTCCAAGACCCGCATGTCCCAGCCGCCAGCTTCGCTAAACCAGCGCCAGCTAAGCACCGCCAGCGCGAGAAAAGCAACAGCCAGGACAGCCAGCATCACCCAGCGGGTGGAAGATTTCATCCGATCCAGCAGCGTATCTACGACGAACCAGAGGGAGATTGCAAGTAGGATTGGCAGGGCGGCGCGCCAGGATAAAAGCATCAGAGCCAGGGAAGCGGCAATCAAAGCTGTGAGAGGGCGCCAGCGGATGCGGGTGCGCGGGATGGCAATTACAGCCCACCAAGCGATTGCGCTGAGGCCCATGAGGAATGGCTCGCGCATTTGAGAGGCGCCTTGCAAAACGCTTTCGGGGTAGAGAGCGTAAATCCAGCCGGCCGCGAGGGCGATGGATGGGTCGAAGCGGGATTGAACCGCACGGATCAGGAAAGCCGCTCCCACAGCAGCGGTAAAGGCGCCCAATATCACCATCAACATGGGACGGTGGGCATCGGGGCTGAGGAAGCGATAGATCAGGCTGCCCAGCCAGAGCAAGCCGCCGTACTGGTCGCTGTAAAATTCGCTGCCAAAGGCGGAAAACAGGGCCTGGTCGGATTGCGCCAACTGCCAGGACTGCTGATCACGCTGCCAGGCATCATAAAAAACATATCCGGCGTTTTGAACGGGTTCGTCATCGCCGTAAATAGGCAGCAACAGATGCAGGGCAATTCCAACGCCCAGGCGAAGGACAAAGGCCAGAATCAGGATCCAGGCAAGGGAGCGCCCGCCGCCAGCCCAGCGCCAGACACGAAAGAGCCCCCAAACAGCTAAAACAGTCAGGCCACCGCCAGCAAGGCAAGAAATCCAAACGGCACCTGGGCCGATAAGCGCAAAAACAAATGCCGCCACAGCGCCGGCGATTAACGCCACGATGATGGGTTTAGTCAATCTCATCGGCAGATTCTCCAGAGGGGAAATCGGCGAGGGCACGACTGGCGCGTGCCCGCCAAGTATGTTTTGCGGCCTGGGCCTGGGCACAGGCGCCCAACCGACTACGCCAGGCGGCATCAGCAACCAGATCACCAAAGGCCTGAACCCAGGCAGATTCATCTTCAGGTGGGCAAAAGACTGCGCAGGCAGGCGTCAAGATCTCATGAATTACAGGCAGGTCACTGGTCATGATAGCACGGCCAGTGGCCAGGTAATCAAACATCTTCATCGGGCTGCAGATGTCGGCAGAATTACCGCCGCCGCTGCCGGCAATTCTTGTAGCGTAAGGCATCAATAAAATGTCGGCCGTGGACTGCATGAGCGGGAGCTGCTGGTGATCTAAAAAGCCGGTCAGGTAGATGTTATCCAATGATTCTTTTTCAATCCTGTGCTGCCATTCCTTGACGGATTCGGGTTTTCCCCCGGCCCAGATGAACTGAACCTCGGGGTAAGCGCGAGCCAGAGCGAGCAATATATCCATGCCACGTCCACTGTATAAGTGCCCACTGTAAACAGCGGTCAAACGTTCGGGCAAGGCCAGGCGCTGCCGAGCGGTGGGGGCATCGGGCATGGCGGCATACTGCTCCAGGTCGCAGCCATTGGGGGCAATTTGCACAACAGAATCGGGAAAGATAAGATTAAATTCCGTTTCCAGAGCAGAGCGCAGCGCGCTGGTGATCATCAGGATACGTTTTTCGCCGCTCAGGCTGGCAAACAAGCGCAGCCAGGATTTGCCAAAAAAGCCCGTGGGACGGTCGTGGAGCTCCAGAATTACCGGGATGTGTTGAAGCAGCGCCGCCACTGCCGCCTGAACAGTCCAGGTGTAGAGAACATCTGCGCCCCACTGTCGAACCTGACCGACAGAGGTGGTCACAAAATCAACCCGCCGAAGTTGGGGACGGCTGGGCACCCAGGTTATTTCAAAGGGTTGGATGATGCCGTACTGCTGAGATAGTTTAGGCCAGGGAGCAGCCTCTGACCCGGGCGTCCAGAGGCGCACGGGGCCATCCACCTGAGACAGCGCATAAGCAGCCTTCATCATCTGGATTGAGTGGGCGGTTGTAGAAGGAATCGGAGAGGTGGAAATAACAGCTATACGCATTATTTACCCTTTCAGTGGCTCTTTTTCCAATTGATGGAGCGTTTTCAAACCACGCCAGACCATCCAGCTTACTGAGATCAGGAAATATCCCGACAACAGGGCGGCTTCAGTGAGGTATCCGGCGGCAGGAAGCAGGATGACTGCAAGTAAAACCTTAACTAGCATACACCAAAAACCTACTTTGAGCGAATATTCTGGCTGTCCCAGGGCTAAAAGCAGCGGGCGGTTCCAGAAAAGGATATTGGCAATACCAAAACCAATCAATAGAATGAAAAGCACCGGCATTGCGGGCAGGTAATCGGTGGTATAGAGCTGGAAAGTGTGCCCGGCAAGGGTAAATAAGGGTTCAAATAATAACTGCCGCCCCAGCAACAGCAGACCTAACACAACGGCAGCCGTCCAACCGGCGGCAATGATGCTGACGCGCCCCAGAAGTGAGCGCAGACGCTGCCAACTGCGGGAAGCAACGCTACGGGTGATTTCCGGGAAGGTGGTACTGATGAACGGTGTGATGGGCATAATCATCAGATTGACAATGGATAAGGCCATTTTGAAATAGCCAGCCTCAACCGAGGTGAAGAAGAAGCCGACCCACATCACCTCGCTGTCCCGGGCAATCATATTGATTGTGCCAGAAAAGTTGGTGGAAATGGCGTAGCGCAGCAGTTCGCGAAGTGGAGGAAGGTGTTTGAATGGAGTACGCAGCCAGTTGGAACCGAGCAGCCCAGGCAAATGACGCCAGGCCAGCACAGCCGGACCAAGGCCAATAATCAGTTTGCCAGCCAGATACGCCCAGAGCACCGCCAAGACGCCGGATTTTTGAACCGCGGCCAGAATGATCAACGCGGCAGTGACCACGGCTTGAATCAAATTTAATACGGCCTGACTGCGAAAGCGCCCGCCGACTTGAAGAATGCCATTTGAGGTTTCGGCAATCAGGCTGCCGAGGATGGTGATGCCATAAAGCAGAATCAGGGGCACGGCAGCGGCATCTTTGATGAATAGACGCGCGCCAAGAGGAGCGAGCAAAACCAAAACGCCAAAAGCCAATAAAGAAGTGGCCGCCTCAGCCAGGGCAGCGGCTTTAATTACTGCTGCGGCGCGCTCGCGATTCTGATGTTCCAACGCTTCGCCAACGTAACGGACAATCACCTCGCCCATGCGGAAAGAAAAGAGGCGGTTCACATCGGAGACAAAGCCAATCACCAACCCCAGTACGCCAAAATTAGACACGCCCAAAAGGTTGGCCGTGACAATGCTCAAAATGGCGCTGATTGCATTGCTGGCAAACAGGTAAGTTGAGTTTTTTACCACCTTGCCGAGCAAGCGATCTTTTATCCACCGTCCCGGAGGTGAGGCCGGGGGCGAGGAGGTCATGGCGTCAGTACCTGAGATGCCCAGCTTCGCTCGGTCATGTACCAGTCCACCAGGTTGGTGATGCCTTCAGACAGGCTGATTTGCGGGTTCCAACCCAATAACTGGCGGGCTTTGGATACATCGGCCAGATTAGAAAGCATATCGGCGGGGTGGAAGGGGTAACGTTCAACCCGGGCCGAGCGGCCAATACGCTGCTCCAACTGGGCGATCAGTTCATTAATCGTAATCACTTCGTGCCCGCCAAGATTGACGATTTCATAACCGACCGGCTTGAGGGCCAGGATGGTGCCACGGGCAATATCATCCACATAGGTGAAGCCGCGCGACTGATTACCATCGCCATTCAGGCGAACGGTTTGACCTTCGGCAATCCACTGGGCAAAGCGGAACATGACCATATCGGGGCGACCAGCGGGGCCATAGACGGTGAAGTAGCGTACAACGGTAACATCCAACCCGTGGAGGTGGTGATAGCTGTGCGCCAAAACCTCAGCGGCCTTTTTAGTGGCAGCATAGGGTTGGAGTGGGAGGCTACTGTCAGCGTCTTCGGGTGTGGGCAGCGGTGCGTTGGCGCCATAAATACTGGAGGTAGATGCCTGTACAAACTTGGGCGTTTGATATTGACGGCAGAGATCCAGTAAATTCAAGGCGCCGGTTGTGTTGGCATCTAAATAAGACCAGGGGTTCTCGACTGAGAAACGCACACCTGCGCGAGCGGCCAGATTAATGACAGCATCAAACGGGCCATCCTGGGCAAACATTTCCTTCAGCGGGGGCAGATTGCAGATATCAATATGGCGGTAGGAAAAATCCGCCAGTTTCTGAAGGTGCTCCAGGCGATAATGCTTCAGACGAACATCGTAAGCATCATTGAGATTATCCACCCCAACAACCTGGTGACCATCGGCAATAAGCTGGGTGCTGACCTGGGCGCCGATAAAACCAGCAGCCCCTGTAACCAGATAACGTGCCATTAGAGCCTCACTACCTTCGGGTGATTGCGGCCGCGATCGCCCAAAGCATTACGAGTGTCCACAATCAGACTGGCGGTCTCAAGAATGGCGGTGTAATCATAGGCGGAATGGTTGGTCACAATGACCACACAATCAACAGACCGGACGGCAGCCATGAGATCAGAAACGCTATCCAACTGGATGGTGTCGTGATGCAGATGGGGGATATAGGGGTCGTGATAAGAGACCTGGGCGCCTTTTTTCTGCAGCAAGCCAATCACATCCAGGGCGGGCGATTCGCGCAGGTCGTCAATATCGGGTTTATAGGCGGCGCCCAATACCAGCACCTTAGCACCCCGGAGGGCTTTACCTTGATCATTCAAGGCATCTTGCACTTTGCCAACGGCAAAGCGCGGCATGTTGGCGTTGATTTCAGAGGCCAGCTCGATAAACCGGGCGGTATAGTTGAGGGATTTGAGCTTCCAGGACAGGTAAAGCGGGTCAATGGGGATGCAGTGCCCACCCAGGCCGGGGCCGGGGGTAAATTTCATAAAGCCAAAGGGTTTAGTGGCAGCGGCATCAATCACTTCCCAAACATCCACACCCAGGCGGTCGCACATAATGGCTAACTCGTTGACGAGGCCAATGTTAATCATGCGGAAGGTGTTTTCCAGCAGCTTTGCCATTTCGGCCACTTCAGCAGAGGAGACGGTGACCACCTTTTGCAGAGCCTGGGCATACCAGGCGGTTGCGACTTCGCAGCAATTTGCGGTGATGCCGCCGACTACTTTGGGTGTATTGATGGTCGTCCAGTCGGTGCGACCGGGGTCTACGCGCTCGGGGGAGAAGGCCAGGTAGAAATCCAGACCAGCTTTGAGGCCAGACTGCTCTAATTTTGGCAGGACCATTTCCCGCGTGGTGCCAGGGTAGGTGCTGGATTCAAGGACGATAACCATGCCAGGGTGGATGTTCTGGGTAACCGATTCTACGGCAGAGGCGATGAAGGACAAGTCGGGATCGCCAAATTTACTGAGCGGGGTAGGTACGCAGATGCTGACAGCCTGGGCCTGTTGAAGAGCCTTGAAATCGGTGGTGGCACTTAATTTGCCCAACCTAACCAGGCGCTTGACCGTCTCGGTGGGAACGTCAATGATGTAGCTTTCGCCACGATTGAGCATTTCTACTTTTTCGGCGATGGGATCGATGCCGATGACCTCAAAACCAGCCTCGGCAAAGACCACTGCCAGAGGCAGACCCACATAGCCCAGGCCCAAAATGGCAACTTTGGCTGTGCGGGTTTGAAGCTGATGAATCAGTTCTTGTTGGGTATCCATATTTCTCCGGAGTTAAAATAGGCTCAACTGAGTGGGTTTATCGTCGGCGGGGGATTGATCGGATGCGCTATCAGAGGCATCGGCCGTGGGTGGCGTGGAGGAGCGAGCCTGTTCAATAAATTCTGGCAGGCGGGCAAAATCCTGCTCCAGCTGCGGCTTCAGGGATGGCTGATGCAGGGCAGCAGCAGGGTGATACATGGCTACAATCAGGCGGCCGCGCACCCAGACAGCCTGGCCGTGAACTTCGCTGATTTTAGCATTTTGCAGGAACCTGGCCATTGAATAACGGCCCAGGGTGACAATCACACGGGGTTGAATGGCTTCTATCTGACGATCAAGGTAGCTGCTGCAGGCAACCAGCTCTTCGGGCTGCGGGTCGCGGTTGCCCGGGGGACGGCATTTGACCACGTTGGTAATAAAGACATCGGGGCGCTTAAAACCAGCAGACTGTAATAATTCGTCCAAGAATTTGCCGGCCTGACCTACAAAGGGCCGCCCCTGTTCGTTTTCATAAAAACCGGGGCCTTCACCAATCAAAAGCACTTCGGCATTGCCGGGGCCTTCACCGGGGACAGCGCGCTTGCGCGAGAAATGCAAGGCGCACTGTTCGCAAACCGCAACCTGACGGGCGACTTCCTGCAGCGCTTCAGCAGAATTCATTGGGATGCCTCCTCGTTAAAACATTGCGCCGCATTCAGTTCTGCCAGTGCGGCCTGCACAGCGGCGCTCTGAAGCGGCGCCAGGCTCATCAAAATAGCATCTTCGCCGTTATCACGATAATAATGGTGGCGAACGCCATCTTCCACAAAACCAAAGCGGTTATAAAGCGCTTGTGCCCCCAGATTGGAACGGCGCACCTCAAGCATGACACGATCGACACCCAGGGTCACTGCGTGCAAGAGAGCATGTGCCAGCAGCCGCTGAGCAATACCATGCCGGCGCCAATCGGGGTGAATGGCAATGGTGCCAATGTGAGCCTCATCAATAATCAGCCAAAGGACAATCATGCCTACCAGGGTCTCTTGACCCAGAACGTCTTTAACCACCGCCACCCAGGGGTGAGAGTTGGGGTTCTGGGTCAGCTCAAAGCGATAGGAACGCTCCGGCCAGGGCAAGCTAAAGGAAAGGCAGTCAATTTCATAGACGCGCTCAACATCCTCCAGGAGCATGGGCCGAATGATTACATCCATGCGTGATGACCTTTATCCGGGGATGGGGTCTGCCACTCGCAGGTAAATGGGGGCCAGAGAGACCACATCATCCACCTTGTCGGTCTGCCAGCGCTGCCAGGCCAGTTCGGCAAGGACTGCCGGGCGGCGAAGGGAACGCGCTGGAGAAGCCAGAACTGCAGATTTGCACTGCCGGGATAGCGTTTGCCGGGCAGCAGCGTCTAGTTCACCGCAAACCAGGGCGGGCTGGTCGTTGATTGATTCCACAAGCTGATCCAGGGTCTGGAGAACGGCTTCGTCCTGCGGCTTCCAACGGCCCCGGCCAGGTTTGTAATGCCCGACAGCCAAACGCCCGCGTCCGGCCTGCAGCAGAGCAATTAGCGGCAGGTCCTGAACGGGCTGAGCCGCGGCCAGAATATCCAAGGTGGGCAAGCCAACAACCGGGATGTGCAGCGAGAGCGATAAACCCTTGGCCAACGCCAGGCCAATGCGTAAGCTGGTGAAAGAACCAGGCCCCAGGGCGACGCCGAGGGCTTTGAGCATGTCTGAGCGAACACCGCAGCGCTGGAGCAAATCCTGAATAGCAGGGGCCATTTCCATGGTGTGATGGGAATGGGTTTGCCAGGTGATTTCACCCAGCACCTGAGCGCCATCGTAAAGCGCCAATCCAACCCACTGAGTTGAGGTATCCATTGCCAGCAGCATTTTAGCCTCCCACCAAGCGATGACGCAGCTCGTCCACCATCTGTTCAAAGCGGCTGCCGGCGGGGGTGAACACCAGACCGCGCTGCTCGTCAGCCAGCCAGCGTAGCTGTACCCAGAGGCGATCGGTTGGCAGAGCAGAGAGGATGCGTTCGGGCCACTCAATAATCAGGGCACCGGTTTCAAGCATTTGATCCAGGTCCAAATCTTCGGCTTCCTGGGCATTCTGCAGGCGATAGGCATCCAAATGATGGAGCTGCTGACTGTCGGACCGACGGTATAAATTCGCCAGAACAAATGTCGGACTGGAGACGGCATCCAAGGTTCCCCAACCCTGGGCAATCCCCTGAACCAGGGTGGTTTTGCCAGCACCCAGGTCACCTGAGAGGCAGATCAGATCACCGCGCTGCAGAAGTGCGCCAAGCCGCATGCCCACGCGGCGGGTCTGCTCGGGGCTGCGGCTAAAAAATTCTAGAGTATGCAAATCCAGAATGGGCATGTCAAAAATTATACCTCATTCGCCTCAGAATCTTGATTGGAGGGCAAGACCTGTTTCATGCGGCGCATCAACTCGCGGCGGCTGAGCAGTACCCGCCGGGCACAACCACAACACTCCAGGCCAATATCCGCCCCCAGCCGGGTGATTTTCCAATCATAGCTGCCACAAGGGTGCGGCTTGCGCAGCCGCACAATGTCGTTTTGCTTGAGATCGGGTAACACGTTCAGATTATACCACCCATGTTATAATCGCTTTTATGCTAAACATGGAACCCGCTATCCTGATTACGTATGCGATTACCTTGATCATCTCAATTTCGGTGCATGAGTTTGCTCATGCGTGGTCTGCGGATCGATTGGGCGATAATACACCTCGTATGTACGGGCGCGTCACGCTAAACCCGCTAGCACATCTGGACCCGATGGGGTCTCTGATGATGATATTTGCCGGGTTTGGGTGGGGAAAACCTGTGCCGGTCAATGCGTTTGCACTTCAAAGACGATCACCAGCGGCATTGATGCTGACTGCCATTGCGGGGCCGCTTTCGAATTTGCTGCTGGCTATTTTGGCGGCGATCCCCTTCCGGTTGAAATTGGTTCACATCGCTTTCGACACAAGCGAGGCTATTTTCCCCAGTATAGATATTTTTCTGACGTATTTTATTCTGGTAAATTTGTCTTTGATGTTGTTCAATTTGATTCCGCTATCGCCGCTGGATGGCGACAAAATTGCGGATTATTTCTTCCCGCCATTTATGGCAAAAGCATTAGCCAGCATCCGGCCCTATGCCCCGTTTGTGCTGATGGGCCTGGTGTTCTTGCCGCGTTTTTTGGGGATTGATATTTTGGGGGAAATCATGTCTCCGGCTATTTCAAATATTTGGATGCTATTGATGGGAGTTTATTAATGACCATTCAACTGACCATCATCGGGTTGGGACAGGTTGGGGCGTCGCTGGGGCTGGCGCTACAGGAGCAAAAAGAGCGGATTCACCGCACGGGGTTAGACCGATCTGGCGATGTGACGGTTAAGGCGCACAAAATCGGTGCTATTGACCGCGGAGCGCGCAACGCACCGGATGCAGTCAAAGATGCGGATGTGGTGATCCTGGCAACACCAGTTGATGAGTTGAGGGAAACATTGGAAGTGATTGGGCCACTGCTGCGCGAAGGCGCGGTGGTGGTGGATACATCAGCACTCAAAATCAAAGCGGCTGAATGGGCTAAAGAATTTCTGCCTGCCGGTCGGCATTTTATCGGCATGATGCCAACATTGAACCCGGCTTACCTGCACGAGACCCAAACCGGGATTGACGCCGCCCATGCGGATTTATTTCACAACAGCCTGATGGTTATTGCGAGTTTTCCGGATACGCACCCTGATGCTGTTAAGCTGGCGTCAGACTTGAGCCAGCTGCTGCACAGCAAGGCCTTATTCACCGATCCGTATGAGGCTGATGGATTGACGGCAGCAAGTGAACTGCTGCCCCAACTGGCGGCGGCCGCACTGGTCCACAGCATCCAGTCCCAACCAGCCTGGCGGGAGGGGCGAAAATTAGCCAGTCGGGCCTATGCTGAAGCTACAGAACCGGTTCTCGGCCTGAATGAGAATGAGGCGCCGGGTGTGACGGCATTGAATAACCGTGAGAATACGTTGCGGGTGCTTGATGATTTGATTGCCACGCTCAACGAGATGCGGGCTGTGATTGACAGCCAGGACAGCGAGCAATTAGCCAAGATTCTGGATAAAGCGCGGCAAGACCGGCGCGAGTGGTGGGCCCAGCGCGTGCGGGCTGAGTGGGACAAAATTGACAATGTGCAGACCCTTTCAGCCAGCGAGGCGATCAGCGGTATTTTTGGCTTTCGACGCAAGGCCAAGGAAAAGACGCGTAACCGCCGATAAGTCCGGAGGCAGCCGACTAAGATGGCATTTTATTGTTATATCTTAGAATGTGCGGATGGGTCTTTTTATACCGGCTGGACAACAGACCCGGTGCGCCGGGAAAAGCAGCATAACCGGGGCACGGGGGCAGTATATACGCGGACGCATCGTCCGGTGCGGCTGGTTTATGTTGAGCCACAGGCCAGCCGTTCTGACGCAATGCGCCGCGAGCGCGCTATCAAACGGTTGACGCATCTCAAGAAGGAGGCACTCATCCATGGCCAATCCAAATCGTAACCTTCTCCTTGAACAGGCAACCCTGACTGTGATTGCCCCAGGGCGGGTGAATCTGCTGGGCGAGCATGTGGATTATAACGATGGGCTGGTGCTGCCAGCAGCCATCAACCGCCATGTGCGCCTGGAGGCCAAGCCAAGAGCTGACCGGCTTGTGGTGCTGCACGCTAAAGACCTGGAAGAAACTGTCTGTTTCGAATTAGATGGGCTGGAGAAGCGCCAGACAAGCGGCGGCGAGCCGCTGCCCCACTGGGCGCTTTACCCGGCGGGTGTGGCCTGGGCGGCACAGCAGCGCGGCCTGCCCGTGCAGGGGATTGAGGTTGCATACACGTCAGATGTGCCGATAGGAGCGGGATTGAGTTCATCGGCGGCGGTAGAAGTGGGGTTTGCAGCTCTGTGGCGATCTTTGGGCGGTTGGGCGTTGAACAACCTGATGCTGGCGCAACTCAGCCAGCAGGCCGAAAATCAGTATGTGGGGGTTAACTGCGGTTTGATGGATCAGTTTGCCAGTGCCAACGGGGTAGAAGGACACGGGCTGCTATTTGACACCCGGTCTTTAGATTTTCGACCCCTGCCGCTGCCTGGCGGGACGGTGATTGTGATTGCGGACTCCGGCGTCCGGCGGCGGCTGGTTGGCTCGGCTTATAACGACCGGCGGGCGGCCTGCGAGCAAGCTGTGGCGCTGCTCAAAAAAGAGCTGCCGGGCATCCGGGCGCTACGGGATGTGTCGAGAGATGATTTCAACCGGCTGGCTGATCACCTGCCCACGATTGTTGCCCGACGGGCGCGGCATATTGTGGAAGAAATTGACCGCGTGGATGCAGCTATTGGAATGTTGAGCCAGGGCGATGCCGCCGGGTTTGGGCGGTTGATGCTGGCAACTCACGACTCTTTGCGCGACCTGTATGAGGTCAGTATTCCTGAGTTGGATGCGCTGGTTGAGATTGCTGCCAGGCAGCCCGGGTGCTGGGGTGCGCGACTAACCGGCGCTGGATTTGGGGGCTGCACGGTGAACCTTGTACAGCAAGATCGGGCAGAAGCCTTTATGGTGGCCCTCAAAAATGACTATACGAAAAACACCGGCCAGCAGGCAGAGGTTTATCTCTGCCAAGCCAGCCGGGGTGTTCACGTTGAGCCGTCAGGGTAAGGGTCAGTCAGTAAAGACGGGCAGATGACCGAGCGAGATGATATCGGCCCAGCGGGCGCGCTCACCTTCGGTGAGAATTGCGGCTTCGGCAACCACCTGGGCGCCAGCTTTTTGCATCAGCAGGCGCATGCCCTGCAGTGTGGAACCGGTTGAGATGACATCATCCAGAATGACGACCCGTTTGCCTTCCAACACACGCAGATCTTTTTCGTCCAGGTAGAGCGTCTGGGGTTGACCGGTGGTGATGGACAAGGTCTCAGCCTGGAGGGCCTGCCCCATGTACGGCTTGTAGGCCTTGCGCAAAATCACATAGGGCTTGCGCGTGACAACCGAGATCGCATAGGCCAGTGGAATACTCTTGCTCTCAGCGGTTACGACAACATCATAAACCACTGATTCCATTTTTTCGGACAGGGCTTTGGCGCAGGCCTGCACCAGTTCGGTATCGCCCAGAATGTTGAGGATGGCGATGCGGAGGCCGGGTTTTACTTCAAAAAGCTGCAGGTCGCGATGAACACCAGCCAGTTCGACTGCATAGGTTTCACGGGTTGAGGTCATACATTCCTCACTCAATTGACAAGATACATCCAGGGGATGTCCGAACAATTTTACCATGCCTTCAGGGGAAAAGAGCGGTGCGGAACGTTGTTTGCACATTCCGCACCGCCTCACAAAGCGTTACTTTGGCAAGCTCCGTAACGTCATCGCTGGATTAACGGCAGGTAAAGCGGGATGGGGGTTGCGATGGTAATGACGTAATTGGCTGGTTCGACCGCATACGCCGCGCCATCGGAGGCTGTCCATAGAAAGCTATCCTCCCCAGTATAACCTTCAAATTTATCATAATCAAAATATACGTTTGTGGGATTAAATTCATCCCCAATTTGAACCGGGTTGTTATGATATGTTAAAGTGCCATGTTCCGGCAAAGATATAATTTTGATTTTATTTAATTCGTCACCATCGGCATCCATAAAATGCGGCAAAAACTCAGTCATGAGGATGTTCATGCCTTCAGCAGTAGGTTTCATTTCCTTGTTAACATCTGTTATTGTAGGCATTTGATTGTCGCTGTGGATGTTTAAATTGACGGTTGAGGGTTCAGCCGCGAAAACGCCATCACCGGCTACCCAGGTAAATGAATCTGAGCCGATATAATCTGTATCGGGCGTGTAGCTCAACAAATAAGGATTGTAACCATCTAAATCCACCTCAACATCATAGCCATCGGCCGGGAGAGAAGTAATTGGAGTGCCGTTCATCGATAGGACACCGTGTTGAGGCAGAGAGGTGATGACAAGAGACACCAGCCAATCACCGGGATCGGCATCAGAAAACGATTGTTGAACTGCATCCCAATAAAAATAGGCGGTGGTGTTTTGCGGCAATCCTTTTGTAAAATCAGACATGGTTGGAACTGAACCCAAAGAGAACCCGGCAAGATTGGCTGAAGGCAAGGAACCTGCCCGCCCGAACTTACCCCCGATGAAAACCATCCCATCGGCCCGCACCTCAAGCGAATTTGCTTCGCCGTAATAACAATCTCCCTCATCGTCAAGCCAGACTTCACCGCCCGGGTGGCGCCAGCGGTAGCCATCCCAGCGCACAAAAGCGCCATCCGAATTCGTGTTGCCGCGATGCCCAACACCAGAGGCGATAATTCCACCCTGAGCATCAAATTCGAAATCGGTCATAGAAGACGAAATTACTTGCTCGGATATCCGATGCCAGGTATTATCAGCCCAATACGCGATGCCATAATCAGGATACATCCCAAACTGCTGATAAACAACGCCTGCGTACAGGACTCCATCTGGAGACATCTTCATTGTGTACACCTGACCCGTCGGTTCTGTACCGAGCGGCTGCCAGGTTGATCCATCCCAAACCGATACTCCTATGAAAGAAGGTTCAGGAATTCCATTGGGAATACCAGCAGCATAGAGTAAATCATTGGTTGTGTCATAAGCCAGGGCGCGAACTGCATAATCCAAACCATCACCCAATGGAAGCCATGATGCGCCATCCCACCTGGCTACACGATTTACAATTATCTCGCCAGATTTATCAAAATACCCTCCGGCGTATATATTACCAGCATCATCAGCGGTCAGGGCATATACTCTAGCAGAAGTTTCTGTGCCCGCTAAACCCTCACCCAGTGGCAACCAGGCATTGCCATTCCATTGTGCGATGTTGCTCAGCGGCGTGGAACCACTAGATGAAAAATACCCCCCAGCATACAATACATCACCTGCCCAAAGTAAGGTATGAACATCTGCAACTAAAGTGCCTCGCTTAAACCCATCCCCTAAAGTATGCCACTGGCTGCCGTCCCAGCGAGCAATAGAATGGGCAGGGGTACCGCCAATTGAATCAAAGCGACCGCCGACATACAGCGAGTTTTGATCGGGGGACAGGAGCACCGACTGGATCTCATCTGCCGCTCCCTGCCCTTCTCCAAGAGCAGTCCAGGCACTGCCCGTCCACTCGGTAATACGCGAGAACCCAGTCTGCCCGGCTTCAAAGATACCCCCCCCGGCAAATAAATGAGTACCATTAACGGCAATTGCCGATACGGATTGGTTCGAAATTTGTTCGGGCAAGACCTCCCAGGAGATTCCGTTCCAGGCAGCCAGATTGCCTGTCTGAAGCCCCGAAATGGTATCCAGGGTTCCCCCAACCCATAATTTATTGCCATCTGGATGCAGGTCGTAAACACCTGCATCCAGCCCGGTGATGGCATGCCAGGTTCCGGCTTGCCAGTAGGCTAAATGAGAAGCCGGAATTCCCCCCATAGCATCGAACCCCCCCCCCGCATACAATGCGCCGTTCCAGAAGACAATATCACTAACCCTTGGGTCCTTTTCGTCGCTGAAGCTGGCGCCGCCCGCCATGGACAGCCAGGTTCCGCCGCTTTTCATGGCGATATAGTTGACCGATACACCATCCAGCGTTGTAAAAAGGCCAGCGGCATACAAGGTTCCTGCATCATCAAAGGCTAATGCATTGATTGTGTCATCTGCACTGCCCTGAAGCGTCCAGGATGTACCATCCCAACTATAAATATCGCCAGAATAGGTGCCGGCATAAAGGATACCACTGCTATCCAGCGTTAATGCTGTAACCTCATCATCAATGCCGTATCCCAGGCGAGACCAGCGAGTCCCATCCCACACGGCGACATTGTTTGCAGAAACATAGTGGTTGTAATATCTGAAGAATCCACCTACATAAATATTTTGTCCTGATATGGCAATATCATTTACATACCCCAGTCCAGTGTAGGGTCCTGAATAGTATGCAGAAGTAAAATTTCCAAAAGCTTGCCATTGATTATTTTTCCAGTGCGCCAGGCCAGTTACCTGAGCTGTGCCAGCCTGGTAGAACCGACCGGCGATGTAAAGGGATCCATCAGGACCAATCTCCAGATCGGAGACATAGCCATTGACGCCGCGGGGATAAAATTCGGTGCTCCAATGGCTGTTATTGACGGCCTGAATTTGCGGAGCCGGTTCAGACGGCATTTGAGAATCAGCCGCAACCGGTTGAATGAGCCCCGCCAGCAGTACAACAACAATCAGCGCGATCAAAATGCGCGCAACGCTTCTTTGCCCAACACAAAATTGGTTATTCATATGCCCTCCCAGAATGAAAGTCAGAAATGGAATAGGTTACCTGCCTGAGATAATTGTACAGCACCATCCAGATTTACTCAATTATCATTCATCAGGATACTGACAGGATATACGGCGGGCTTGACGCGAGCGAACACACGTTCTATAATAACGCAATGATCACTTTATCCATTCAACAAGCGCGGCGTTTTCTGCTCAGGCATCACTTTTTATATCCAGCCCGGCAACTGACGGGGACCGATGGGGTGATGCAAATTTTTGAGCGCCTGGGGTCTATCCAATTTGACCCGGTTGAGCCATCGTTTGGCCGGAACGCAGAGCTTGTGCTGCAGTCCCGGGTGGCGGGGTACCAGCCGGTGCTGCTGGAAGGGCTGCTTTATCAGGAACGGCGGTTATGGGATGGGTTTGATAAGGTGATGTGCATCTACCCCACACAGGACTGGCCGAATTTTGCCAGGCGCCGGGCACTGATGCGGGTTCATTATGGCGGTGAGGAGCATCGGCCGATGCAGTTGGCGGAAATGGTGCGGTCAGAACTTCAAGCCCGCGGGCCATTGTCTTCAATCGATTTCGATCATGATGGACGGGCAGACTGGTTCTGGGGGGAAACGCGGCTGGTGCGGGCAACCCTGGAAACGTTATTTTCCATTGGAGAGCTGGGGATTCATCACCGGGTGAACACCCGGCGGATATTTGACCTGAGCAAGAATCTGCTGCCAGAAGCTGTATTAAACGCCCTGGACCCCTTTGCAAGCGACGAGGCGTATCAGGACTGGCATGTGCTGCGACGTATCGGCGGGCTGGGGTTGGCGCAGGTAGGCAGCGGAGAGCATTGGCTGGGGATTGTGGGGACGAAGTCGCCTCAGCGCCAGGCCGCGTTGAAGCGGCTGACAGAAGCTGGACTGGTGACACCTGTAGAAGTTACCGAAATTCCCCGGCAAACATTTTATGCGCGCACGGCAGACCTGGTTCACCTTGACGAAATGAACAGCTGCAACCCGACAGAGGCAGCATTTCTGGCACCTTTAGATAACCTGCTCTGGGACCGCAAACTCATCCAATGGATTTTTGGATTTGATTACATCTGGGAAGTGTACAAGCCGGCGACTATCCGGCAATACGGCTATTATGTGCTGCCAGTGCTGTGCGGCGAACGATTTGTGGCGCGGTTTGAACCGAAATTTGATAAGAAGACGCGCCGATTGACGGTTCAAAATTGGTGGTGGGAAGCAGATGTTACGCTTGATCAGAGGATGCAAGCTGCTTTAACCAGGGCGCTGAAGGATTTTGGAACCTACCTCAATGCTGATGAAATTGCGTTGGGTGCAGCAATTGAAAATGATCGCAGCCTAATAGAGGTAATTGGAGCAGCAAAGAGTCTATAACAAGACCTGCGCTGCAAAGCAGAGAATGACAAATTCCTCAACTATAGAGGAATAAAAATCCGGGCAAGGCAGACACGCTGCCCGGCCCGGAACTATTACAAATGAATGATTATTTGGCTTGCATCACCAGGGCGATCCAATCACCCATGGTTTGCTGCTCGATGAGGGTGAGTTGGTGGCGGGCAGCGGCTTCGATGACCGAATCGGCCTGGTCAACCATGATGCCCGAGAGGATCAAAATCCCGCCGGGGAGTATCAACTGCGCCAAACCGGCATCCAGAAGGCGGACGATAACCGGGGCCAGAATGTTTGCCAGGACGAGCGGAGCACGATCCAGCGAGAAGTTTTTCTGTAATATTTCAGCCACAGAACCCAGGCCAGCTTCAATCTTCTCTGAGACGCCATTGGCCTGGGCGTTTTCCAGGGTGGCTTTGACGGATAAGGGGTCAATATCGACCGCGAGGGCGCGAACTGCACCTAACTTGACTGCAGCAATGGACAGGATGCCTGACCCACACCCCACGTCAATGACAGGTTCGTTTTCGCCGACTCGATTCTCGAGCAAGGCCATGCATAATTGGGTGGTGGGGTGCGTACCAGTGCCAAATGCCATGCTGGGATCAATCCGGACGGCAATGCGATCCTCAGTATCCAGGCTGAGCCAGGCGGGGAGAATCATCAACTTTTGGCCGACCGGAATGGGGCGGTAATGCTGTTTCCAGGCAGCCATCCAATCCTGGTCTTCAATGGTGCGGTAGGAAGGTTCGGGCAGGGGTTGAATCCGGCCAAGAAACCAGAGCGCCTGCTCTAGCTGCTGGCGGACGTCTTCAAGCTGCTCATCAACAGGCAGGTAACCTGAAACCCGCACAGGGCCATAAGGGGTGCCTTCATCCTCGGCATCGTTAAATTCAACGCTGCGCTCCATGACCACACCCTGACTGACGAAGCGGCCCAACACATCAGCAACCGCTTCAGCTAATTCATCATTGACGACCAGAGAGATTTCTAACCAACGGGCTTCAGCCACCAAAGACCTCCTTCAAAAGATCGAGAAAACCACGCTCACGCGGTTTGACTTCGGTTCCAAGCGTTTGAGAAAGCTGTTCAAACAACTGCCGCTGCTCTGGGGTAAGGCGGGAGGGCACTTCCACGTTGGCAACCACGATCTGATCGCCGCGAGAAGAAGAACGCACCCGCGGCACGCCTTTGCCTTTGATGGTAAAGGTTTTGCCGGGCTGGGTACCCGCCGGAATGGAGAGCCGAACCGGGCCATCCACCGTGGGGACTTCGACATCGGCACCCAGGGCGGCCTGAGCGATGTTGATATTCAGATTGAGCAAGATATCATCGCCGCGGCGGCGGAAATAGGCGTGCTGTTTGACGGAAATATCGATATACAGGCCGCCGTTTGGGCCGCCATTCGCGCCGGGCTGGCCTTCGCCTGCAAGGCGCAGGCGGGTGCCGTTATCCACTCCGGCGGGGATGGTGACTAGTTTACGGGTGGTGCGCTGCTCCAGGCCACGGCCTTTGCAGACATGGCAGGGATTGGTGATGACCTCGCCGCGGCCATTGCAGGCCTGGCAAGGCGCGACCGTGACCATTGAACCGAGGATCGTCTGGCGCACCTGACGAACTTCGCCCCGGCCACCGCAGGTGGTGCAGCGCGTGGGGCCGCTGCCCGGCTCGGAGCCAGACCCGCGACAATTGCTGCAGGATTCGTCCCGGGTAACCTGAATCTCTTTCTCAACACCAAATACAGATTCTTCAAAAGTCAGCGTGAGGGTGTATAACAGATCGGCGCCACGCTGAGGCATGTTGCGCCGCTGCTGCCGGCCCATACCGCCAAAGCCGAAAAATTCTCCAAAGAGATCGGCAAAATCGCTCATGGTGAAATCGGGCATGCCGCCCATATCACCCAGGCCAGACCGACCATAGCGATCATAAGTCGAGCGCTTCTCGGTATCTGAGAGGACGCCATAGGCTTCGTTGATTTCTTTGAATTTTTCTTCAGCACCAGCTTCCCGGTTCACATCCGGGTGATATTGGCGCGCAAGGCTTCGGAAGGCAGATTTTATGTCTTCCGGTGAGGCGTCTCGAGGGACGCCCAATACTTCGTAGTAATCACGGGATGTCATGCGGTTCTTTCAAACGGGAAATGGGGCGGTCTGTACAGACCGCCCCACTTTCACCGGTAAGGATTAGAGATTACGGAATTCGCCATCCACCACATCGTCGCCGCCGGGGGTTTGGCCATTGCCAGGAGCGCCGGAATCGGGGGTGGGTCCGCCAGTGGGAGGCTGCTGCTGGTACATGGAGGCACCAATCTTCTGAATCAGTTCGCCAAGTTGATCAGTGGCTTTGCGAACCGCTTCAGGGTCGCCACCTTCCATAAGCGAGCGCAGGTTCGCAACGGCATCTTCAGCCTGTTTGCGCTGGTCAGCGGGGACCTTGTCACCGGCTTCGCGCAGGGTGCGTTCGGTGGTGTAAATCATATTATCGGCGTTGTTACGGACTTCGACCATCTCCTTGCGGCGGCGGTCTTCATCTGCATGAGCTTCAGCTTCGCGGCGCATGCGTTCAATTTCCTGCTCGTTCAAACCGGAGGAACCGGCAATAGTGATATGCTGGGCGCGACCGGTAGCCTTATCGGTTGCGGTTACTTTGACGGTACCGTTGGCATCAATATCAAAGGTGACTTCGACCTGCGGGATGCCGCGCGGCGCTGGGGGAATACCATCGAGTTGGAATTTACCCAGGGATTTGTTGTCGGCAGCCATGGGGCGCTCACCCTGAACCACATGGATCTCTACGGTCGTCTGACCATCTGAGGCGGTGGAGAAGACCTGGCTCTTGCGGGTGGGGACGGTGGTGTTGCGTTCGATGATCGGCGTGGCAACGCCGCCCAGGGTTTCAATCGACAGGGTCAGGGGGGTCACGTCGAGAAGCAGAATGTCTTTGACTTCACCGCCCAGGACCGCAGCCTGGATGGCTGCGCCAACCGCCACAACCTCATCCGGATTGACGCCGCGGTGGAGTTCTTTGCCAAATTCACGGCGGACCATTTCCTGGACAAGCGGCATACGAGTCATGCCGCCGACCATGACGACTTCGTTAATATCCGAGGCCTTGAGGCCAGCATCGGCCAGGGCGCGGCGGACGGGGTCGAGGCTCTTCTTGACCAGATCTTCGGTCAACTGCTCGAGCTTGGCGCGGGTGAGGGTCATCACCAGGTGCTTGGGGCCAGAGGCATCAGCCGTCAGATAGGGCAGGTTAATTTCGGTCTGCATGACGGTGGACAGTTCAATCTTGGCTTTTTCAGCGGCCTCGCGCAGACGCTGGAGCGCCTGGCGGTCCTGGCGAATATCCATGCCGCTTTGCTTATTGAATTCATCAATAAAATAGTCCATGACTCGGATGTCAAAGTCATCACCACCGAGGAAGGTATCGCCGGAGGTGGAGCGAACCTGGAAGACGCCTTCACCCACATCGAGAATGGAGATATCGAATGTGCCGCCGCCGAGGTCATAGACCGCGATCACTTCGTTTTTCTTTTTATCCAGGCCATAGGCCAGTGAGGAAGCTGTCGGTTCGTTGATTATGCGCAAGACTTCGAGGCCAGCAATGCGACCAGCATCTTTGGTGGCGTTACGCTGTGCGTCGTTGAAGTAAGCCGGGACGGTAATGACGGCCTGAGTAACGGGTTCGTTCAGATATGTTTCGGCATCGGCCTTCAATTTAGCCAGGATCATGGCCGAGACTTCCGGCGGGGAATATTCCTTGCCATCCAGAACAACCCGGACATCGCCGTTGGCGGCAGCCTTGACCTTATAGGGGACGCGGCTGATGGTGCGCTGCACTTCAGGATCATCAAATTTGCGACCCATGAAGCGCTTGATGGAAAAGACGGTGTTTTCGGGATTCATCACCGCCTGGTTGCGGGCTGAACGCCCAACCAGACGCTCGTGATTTTTGTTGACTGCCACAACGGAAGGTAGCAGGCGCTCGCCTTCAACGGTAGGGATGACAACTGGCTCGCCGCCCATCATCACAGCAACAACCGAGTTTGTCGTACCAAGATCAATACCTACAATTTTAGCCATAAGAAACCTCCTGTTTATTTAGCTACTCGAACCAGCGCCGGGCGGATAACCCGGTCACCAATCATGTATCCCTGGCGCACTACGCCTATCACCTGACCGCTCTCATGCGTTGAACTGTCTTCGCTGGTAATGGCCTCGTGACGATTGGGATCAAATATTTCATTCTCAGCAGGGATGCGCTGAACGCCCTCGGCTTCGAGGATACCCTGAAGTTTACGATAAATGAGTTCGATGCCTGAGCCCCACTGGGCGCTTTTGCCCGCGTGTGGGCGGTTTTCACTCTGGAGCGCGCGCTCCAGGTCGTCCAGAACATCCAGGTAGCGCTTGACCAGATCAGCCTTGATTGACTGGGTTTGCAGTACCTGATCGCGCTCAATGCGTTTCTTGTAGTTCAGGAAATCGGCGCGCTCACGCTGCCAGCCATTCATGTTTTCGCCAGCTTCCTGGTGGGCGGACTCCAACTGCGCTTGCATTTCGGCCAGTTCTTTTTTAGACACTAAGATCATCTCCGATTCTTCAGCCGGCTGCGGGCGCACGGCTGAGATTATTTCTTCGTCGGCTCCGGCTTCGGGTGAGACTTCCGGGGTGTTGGCCGGGGGTGGAGCTTCGGGTTTGTGCTTGCGACGTTTGTCTTCGACCATCAGTCTGTTTCCTCCTCTAAATCTTCCTTATTATCATCCGTCAGTGTTTCAGCAACCAGATTGCTGAGCAGGCTGGATAAAAAGCGGACTGTTGAAATGCTGCGACCATAGGACATGCGCATGGGGCCCAGGACACCCAGGGTGCCCATAGCAAGCCCTGGGGCGCCATAGGAGGCCAAAACCATTGAGAAGGGGCGCAGTTCTTCGCGCGTACCCTCGCCGCCAATGAGGACCTGCACACCACCGGTACGGTCAGTCAGTACAGAACGAGCCAGCAGGTCTTGCAGCAGCGAGCGTTCTTCCAATAGCTGCAATGCCCTCCGAGCGTCTTCTGAACCGATAAATTCGGGTTCAGAGAGGACGTTGCTGACGCCGTCCAGAAAAACTTCGCCGGTGGGGGCTGATTGAATATCAGACATATCTTCAATCACCCAGTAGGCAAACTGTTGTTCCATGCCGGTGAGCTGCGCCGCCAGCGTGCGCATTCCAAAGGCATCTTTGCCAGAAAACAGGTTGGTCAGATGGTCGGCGAGCGCTGAAAGCTGCTCCTGAGAGGCAACCAGATCAAGGCTGACCAGGCGCTGGCGGACTTCGCCGCCCACCAAAACCAGGACAATCAGCACTTGAAGACCGCGAGTGGAGATCAGTTCCAGATGACGGAAGCGAACCTCTGCCGGGTGGGGCGCCGTGACCAGTGAGGCAGCCCGGGATTGATGCGCCAGGACGGAGGCCGCCAGACGAACCCACTGCCCCATATCTTGACGTGTCTGGTAGAACTGGTGGCTGATGGTGCGGCGCTCATCGTCGGGCAGTTCGGTGGCGCGGAGCAGATGGCCGACAAAGTAACGGTAACCTTCTTCGGTGGGAATACGCCCGGCGGAGGTGTGCGGCTGGCGCAGGTAACCCTTTTCGGTCAGCACGACCATTTCATTGCGAACTGTGGCTGAACTCATATCCAGATGGTAACGTTCCACCAGATGTTGGGACGCGACCGGCGTAGCCGTGCGGGTGAAATCATGCACGACCAGCGTAAGGATAAATTTTTGGCGTTCGGTCAGTTGTTCTGCTATCATTTTTAGCACTCTTGAGCCGAGTCTGCTAAACGCGGCAACCTGCGTATTAAATACCATGCCTGAAGGGCAAAGTCAATGCCGTGGGGGAAGTTCTGACAAATTGTTAATAGTACAAGAACAACAGAACCGAATAATTATGAGTAATCTTAAAAATGATTGACCAGACGGGGTTTATTCCTTAAAATGGACACATGATTTTATCGTTCGACAGCAATCTGTTTTTGGGTTTCTACCGCACGGACCATGATCCGCCGCCGGTTTGCTGCTCTGACGTATTTGGCGCGATGCGCTGACGTATTATTCGGTTAATGTTTCAAAAAAGGATTGACTATGTCTCCAACCCCATTTACATCTAAACGTGCACCGTATTATGCCAACGTGCCTGACGAGAAGTGGAACGACTGGCGCTGGCAAATGAGCAACCGGCTCAATTCGCTGGAAGATTTTGAGCATGTGTTGAATCTGACTGACAGCGAGCGCAAAGCGTTGAGCACCAGCGGTCTGTTCCGGGTGGATATTACGCCCTATTACGCTTCGTTAATTGACCCGGACGATCCTAATGATCCTATCCGGCTGCAGGTTATCCCTCGCGACAACGAGATTTTGCCGTTTACGGGGATGATGGAAGATTCGTTGTCCGAAGATCGCCACTCGCCGGTTCCCGGGCTGGTGCACCGCTACCCGGACCGAGTGTTGATGCTGGTGACGACCCAATGCGCCTCTTACTGCCGGTACTGCACTCGCTCTCGCATTGTGGGCGACCCAAGCGCAACCTTCTCGCGGGCGGAATTTGAGGCCCAGATTGAGTATTTGAAGAATACGCCGCAGGTGCGCGACGTGCTGCTCTCGGGCGGCGATCCGCTGGCGCTGGCGCCGAAAATTCTTGAGGAGCTGTTGAGCCGGCTGCGCGAAATTCCGCACATTGAGATCATCCGGATTGGCAGCCGCATTCCGGTGTTTATGCCGCAGCGGGTAACGCCGGAATTATGCGACACCCTGCAAAAATATCATCCCCTGTGGATGAATATCCATGTCAACCACCCCAACGAAATCACCGCTGAGCTGGCAGAAGCAACTGACCGCCTGACCCGGGCGGGCATTCCGCTGGGCAATCAGAGTGTGCTGCTGGCGGGAGTGAACGACTGTGTGCATATTCAGCGACGGCTGGTGCAAGACCTGGTGCGGATTCGGGTGCGCCCGTATTACCTGTATCAGTGCGACCTGGTGGAAGGTGCCGGACACTTCCGCACACCGGTTGCCAAGGGCGTAGAGATCATCGAAGGGCTGCGTGGACACACGTCTGGCTACGCGGTTCCGACCTATGTGGTGGATGCTCCCGGCGGCGGCGGTAAAATCCCGGTAATGCCGAATTACATGATCAGCATGTCGGACCATAAGATTATCTTGAGAAACTATGAAGGCTACATCACAACTTACGAAGAACCTACGGATTACAAGGCTCATGATTCCAAGACCTGCCCGCACTGCCAGAGCAAGCGGGTAGAGCCGGGGCAGGGCGGCGTGATGGGGCTGCTGGATGGCGAAGATATGTTCATTAAACCAGAAGGATTTGATGAACTGCATAACCGGGGCGGCGGGGCGCACCGGCTGCGCGATAATAAAGATAAGTGGAAACCGCTGGGGATTGGCTCTGGCGAAGAGGCGTAAGCTACGCGAGGGCGGCAGCCCTTATACCGGCTGCCGCCCTCTTTTTCAAACGAAGGAGGTAGGATGCATTACCGACGGATGGGCAAAACAGGGCTCAAGGTAAGTGAAATTTCTCTGGGGGCGTGGGTTACTTTTGGCAATCAGATTGACCAAAAGACTGCCAGTGATCTCATTCATGCAGCACATGAACAGGGGATTAACTATTTCGATAATGCTGATGTTTATGCGGGCGGGCAGGCTGAGGTTGTGATGGGACAAGCCATCAAAGGACTGGCCCGCACCGAACTGGTGATTTCCAGCAAAGTATTTGGGCCCACCATGCCAGGACCCAACGGGCGCGGGCTCTCACGAAAGCACATTATGGAATCCATCCATGCCTCGCTGAAGCGGCTTGACACGGATTACCTGGATCTATACTTCTGCCACCGCTACGACCCAGATACCCCCATGGAGGAAGTGGCGCGGGCTATGGATGACCTGATCCACCAGGGCAAAGTGCTGTACTGGGGAACATCAGAATGGGAGGCTGCCCAGGTGGCCCAGGCCATTGGCGTGGCGCGACAATATGGATTGGTTCCGCCAGTGGTTGAGCAGCCGCAGTACAATCTCTTTCATCGAAATCGGGTTGAGATGGAGCTGGCGCCGCTGTGCAAGGAATATGGTTTGGGGTTGGTGACATACAGCCCGCTGTATCAAGGCTTGCTGACGGGTAAATATAACGATGGGATCCCGAGCGGCAGCCGGGCAGATCGCGATGATATGGCCTGGGTTCGGGACCAAATTACGCCTGAAAAGGTTGAAGTGGTGCGGCACCTGACCGTGATAGCCAATGACCTGGGGATTACCCCGGCACAGCTTGCCATCGCCTGGATACTGCGGCGCAAAGAGGTTAGCAGTGTGATCACCGGGGCAACCCGGATTGAACAACTGGATGATAATCTGGCGGCGGCAGAGGCTGTGGACAATTTAAGTGACGCGATTCTCGAGCATATTGAGCAGATTGTTGGCAACCAGCCAGATTAACAGGGCAATCGCACTAAAAGAAGAGGTGGTAAGATAAGGCCATGACCAAGGAGGCAGGGCATGGCAGAAGAACCGTTAGGCAGTATCCGGATTCACTTTTCGAAGCTTGAAGATCCCCGCATCGACCGGCAAAAGTTGCATCCATTGATGGATATCATTGTGATCGCAATCTGCGCTGTGATCTGTGGAGCTGAGACCTGGGTGGATATTGAGAACTTTGGCAAGGCGCGGCTTGAGTGGTTCAAGAAGTTCCTGGAATTACCCAATGGAGTGCCATCCCATGATACTTTTGGTCGGGTGTTTGGGCTGCTCAAGGCTGAGGCCTTTGAAGCCTGCTTTTTCGACTGGGTGCAGGCGGTGAACCAGGTCACGCGCGGGCAGGTGATTGCGATTGATGGCAAAGAAGTGCGGCACTCATTTGATACGTTTGTGGGGAAAAAGGCGATCCACCTGGTGAGTGCCTGGGCGAGTGAGAACCGGATCGTCCTGGCCCAGCGCAAAGTGGACAGCAAGACCAATGAGATTACCGTGATCCCGGAACTGCTGGATGCATTAGAAGTAGCCGGGTGCATTGTGACGTTGGATGCCATGGGCTGCCAGAAAGAGATTGCCCGCAAGATCATTGAGCGAAAAGCAGATTACATTCTGACGGTCAAGGATAACCAGGGACATCTGCATGAGGACATTGCGCACCTGTTTGGGCTGTACCTGAAAGAGCCTAATCCGCTGCAGTATGTGGAAGCCTATGCCAAAACGGTGGATAAAGACCACGGACGGATCGAGATCCGGGAGTGCTGGACGCTCTCGGCGGCTCCGCATCGGGATGCGATCCGCAATGTTGGCGATTGGGAGCGGTTGACCAGCCTGGTTTGCATCCGGCGCGAACGACGGCTGGCTGCCCGAACCCAGGTTGAGATGCAGTATTACATCACCAGCCTGGCGCCAAATGCAGATCGGCTCCTGCAAGCGATCCGTGATCATTGGGGGATCGAAAACTCGGTTCACTGGGTCCTGGATGTTGCCTTCAACGAAGATCGGAGCCGAGTGCGTAAAGATCATGCCCCTGAAAACCTGGCTGTCATCCGCCGCATTGCGCTTAATCTGCTGCGAAAGGAGAAATCGGCTAAGGGTGGCCTCCAGGCCAAACGTTTGCAGTGCGGTTGGGATGAGAATTACTTCTTCAAGGTGCTTTCAATTTAGTGCGATTGCCCTGGCCAGATTAAGGTTTAGATGGAATTTTCCTTGCAAAAGGCAAGCAGCTGAAGTATGCTTAAGCCTGGGAGTGGATGAGTCCCGGTGGGCTTTCCGGTCTTCAAAACCGGTGACGGGTCGCGTTGCGGGCCGTGGTGGGTTCGACTCCCATCCATTCCCGCCTAGAAACGGCTGACGGTGGACTACGCCGTCAGCCGAAAGTATCTGTAGAGATTGGAATGGATTTATGGATATACCGGTTGATATCAGCGGTTATGACAGCAATGTGCGGCAGATGATGCGGGTGGAGGATGTCACCCTGGGCACCGCACAGCAAGGTTTTATTGCCCGCTACCGCGGCCAGATCATCAATCCGGATACAGAGGCCGCATACGAGCAGCTTTCAAATGCGCTAAAACCGCATAATCTGACACCGCTGTTTCGATGGGATGAAAAACGCCATGCCATTTTGATTATTGAGGGTCTGCCCAAACCAACCCCCGATAATACCCGTACCAATTTGATCATGTTCCTGCTGACGCTCGTCAGTCTGCTGGTCACGGGTGGGTTCCTGGCGTTTGGGGCGACAATCCCCAAGGGGTTTGGGGCCATTGTCCTGGGAATTATCACGCAGGGATGGCCGTTTGCGTTGAGCATGATTGCCATCCTGGGGTCTCACGAGATGGGGCATTATCTGATGGGGCGTCACCACAAAGTCCATGTGACCCTCCCCTATTTTATCCCCCTGCCTTACCCCATCAGCCCATTCGGGACCATGGGGGCCTTTATTAACATGAAAGAAATTCCCCGCAACCGCCGCCAACTGCTAGATATTGGCGCGGCCGGGCCGCTGGCAGGGCTGATTGTTGCCATTCCGGTCATTTTGATTGGGCTGGCGCTCTCGCCGGTAACGCCGCTGCCCAGCGCCGAGCAAATATGCCCGCCTGGAACAATGGTCGAGATGTTTGCGCCGCTGCCAACGGACTGCGAACCGGCTTCGTCACTCGAGGGAAACTCAATTTTGTATTTGCTGCTGAAATATATCAGCAAGGGTGAAATGCTGCCGGCGCCCGCCGCTTACACAGAAGCCCCGGCGCTGCACTGGCTCAAATATATTTTCACGGGGCATCCACTGCCATTTGGCGGGCGGGATGTGACGCTGCACCCGGTTGCCTGGGCAGGCTGGGCCGGGCTGCTGGTTACGGCAATGAACCTCATTCCAGCCGGACAGTTGGATGGCGGACACGTTTTGTTTGTGCTGCTGGGCGGCAAACGGACGCGTAAAACAGTACCGATCATCCTGATTCTGCTGGGGCTGCTGGGATTTGTGTGGCCTGGATGGTGGTTGTGGGCCGTGCTGATTTTCTTTTTAGGACGCGCTCACGCTGAGCCGCTGGACCAGATCACGCCGCTGGATGGCAAACGGAAAGCACTGGCGGTTTTAATGGTTGTGGTTTTTCTGCTGGTGTTTGTGCCTGTGCCGTTAATGATTATGCAATAAGACCGCTTTAGCCCATCAGGGGCATCATCAGAATGCGCTCACCATCTAAGGTGAGGTAACGCCCGATAGCCTGGGCGGTGAGACAGGAATGCACTGGCAGGACACATAGCAAATCGCCAATGTGAAGCTGTTCCATTAGTGGCTTGGGAACATGTACCAGACCATGCTCCTGTGACAGGGAGGCGACGTAGGCGCCGGGTAAAGGCTCGCCCCAGCCCGGTTGGCCGGGTTGGTGGGTGGGATTGGGCAGAGCGACCAGCCCATAAATACGGTCACCGTTCCAGTTTGCAGTGTCTTTAGAGAGGTGAATGGCACCGCCGTAGATCACTGCTATTTCGCGCTCAGAGTGAAGGGCGACGATGGGGCAGGCCAGGGCGACAGCAATCTGATCGGGGGTGCAGGCGCCCACGCCGAGCTGCTGGACATCATAAAAGACAAAATTGCCGGGGCGGATTTCATCCACCGGACCAAGCTGTGGGGATAAGGTGCAGCCGGGGGTATCGCCCACGGAAATCTCCAATGGGGGGGAACCAGCAGCCAGTAAAGCAGATCGCAGGGCTAACAGGCGCTCCACGCTTTCGGAATACGTCTGGCAGACCTGGGCAGCATTGATTGCGCGATAAGAATGTCCGGCGTGAGCCAACAGGCCGCGCAGCTTGAGATGTGAGTGACGGGACAGTTCGGAGATAATGGACAGGAATGGTTGAGGCGCATCGTGGGCCAGACCGGTGCGGTGCGAACCGACATCCACCTTGATCCAGATGGATACAGCGGAGCGGATTTTTTCGCCCAGTACCCGCGCCACCTCTACAGATTCCACCAACAGACCCAGGCTGGCTCGCTGAGCCAGTGATTCGATGACTGAGATTTGGCGCAGATTGACCGGGAAGGCAATGGTCACGTCTTTCCAGCCATAGGAGATAAAGTAGCGCGCCATATCCACGGATGAGACGGTGATCGCTTTGACTCCCTCAGCCGCAAACCATTCGCCAATTGTGGCAGACTGGTGGGTTTTGAAATGGGGGCGAAATCGCACTTTTTGCGCCGAGGCTTTTTGTGCCATCTGGCGAATATTGGCACGGGCACGCTCAACATCGAGCAAGAGGGTAGGTTTTTCGATGCGGGTAAAAATATCCATGTTTTTTCTCCAGATGGATTATAACGAGAGACACTATAATTAGGGGAGTGTCAAACATCATCCCTAGAAATCGGTAGATGGCATTATGCAAAAAGGCTGGCGGACGCTGGGAATCATTTTAATTGTGATGCTGACGGTGGGGGTTACGCCAAAAGCAACACAGGCTGAACAGATAGAATCGCTGGGCGTAACAGCGATTCATCGCAGCGGACAGACTTTTATTACCTGGACCGAATCGGCGGGGCTGACCAATGAGTTGTACACCATTTACCGTTCCAATGAACCCATCACAGCGGCCAATATTCACCGGGCACAGGTTCTGCTGACGGTGCCCGAAGATTCGGCACGGTTTTATGCCAATCGATATTACAAAGATTATGTGGGACCCTGGCTAAACCGATACCTGGATCGACTGGTGATTGCAGACGGGCAACCGCAGCTTGCGGCAGGAACCGGTCTGCTGGTCTGGACGCTCAATGAATTTGATTTTCAAGACTATCCCGAAATGGCCGGGTACTATGCCGTGACCTATACGCCCTATGGAGGTAGTGAGATTTTTGACCCGGCAAATGTGACCGGCCGGGTTTCAGAAAGCCTGCTGCCGCCCAAGCCGGTACGGACGGCTGTCAATCTGGGTGGGAATGCTTATTTAATGATCCAATACATGGATTTGCACAGTTGGAATCCAACGTTTCATGCGCCCAATGCGACCAACAATTACTATGGCAATAATCCGAATGACTTCAAAATTCAACATGCGGTGCAGTATGCTTACGATTACGCAATCAGTACGCCAACGGCTGCGCAATGCGACGGCAGCGTGCCTCCAGTCGTGCCGGTGGTGATGCACTTGCACAGCTGGGGGGATAATACGTATGATCCATACCTGCCGGGGCAGGCGCCCGACTGGTGTGCGACCATAATCTGGCCGATTGATATGGGGGAAACCTGGTTTTTTGGATTTGCACAGGAGAACGATTACCGGATCTCTGAAATGCCCGGACCGGGTGATGTGATTCAAAATTACACCGAGCAGCGGCTGTTGCGGATGATCTATGACCAATTGCATAACCCGGTAGGCCCGGAGATTGACCCAGAGCGGATCTATGTCAAAGGGGCCTCGATGGGCGCCAATGGGGCACTGGCACTGGCACTGCGCTATCCGGATGTTTTTGCGGCCGCTTATTCCAGCCAGCCGATGACTAATCTGCGCGCCAGTACGTTTGACGATGCTTTTTTTGTGGCCGACGCGGCCATCAGTTGGGGATGGCCCGAAGATGAGCTGCCGGTATATCTGACTGCGCCCAACGGGTGGGCCGATAATCTGCAAAGTTACAACGGGGAAAGCGTTTGGGAGTGGCAAAACCACCTGCAAACCATCAGCGAACGAAAGCAAGTGGATGCCGCACCGCTCAGTCTGGCTTGGGGGATTGAGGATATTGTGATGGATTGGGCAACGCAGGGGAGGCCATCGTTTGAGGTGCTGAACTTCAGCCAGCAGTGCTGGGGGGCATCCATATCCAATGACGGACATCACGACCAAAGCTACCGGGGATTGATGCCTAATTATATCTATCTGCCGGGCAGCGGGCCATTTTGGGGGCTGCAGGCTCGGAATAACGAAACCGTTCCGGGGTTGAGTGATTTTAGCAGCAATCCGGCTTTGCCGCCGCCCAATAATCCGCCCCCGGTTCCGGGGGAATACATCAGCTTTAACGCCACCATTCGCTGGGCCGCCACATGGGATGCGTGGGATGCGCCGCCAGTTGACGAGCCCGACCGCTGGGAGATGAGCCTGTGCGCCATCAGTTCTGAATCAGCCATCTGCGGAACCGGCAGTGCGCAGACGGTTGATGTTACACCACGACGGGTGCAGCAGTTTGAGGTCAGGCCATCCCAATTCTATCGGTGGGAGAACTGGCGCCTGAGCGACGGCGGGCTTTATGCCGAGGGTTTTACCACGATGAATGCAAGCGGGCATATTACCATTCCAGGAGCGGTGATTTTTCCACAGGGAAGCCGGTTGGTTCTCTTTCCGGTTGACACGATGAGGGTCTTCCTCCCGGCGATACTTTGTGGTACAAACAATTAGCAGATGAGATTGCTAAAATTGAAAGGATTTCCCCATGAGCGACTCTTTAGATCTTGAAATTCGGCGGCGCCATAGCTCCGGGTGGATTGGCGGAATTGTGCTAATTCTGGTTGGGATCATCATCCTGACCAAAAACTTGACCGGTTTTCAACTGCAAAACTGGTGGGCGCTGTTCATCCTGATCCCGGCAGTCAGTTCACTGATGAATGCCTGGAATACCTACCGGGAAAACGGCAATCAATTCAGCCGGGGTGTTACCGGGCCATTGATTGGCGGGCTGCTGCTCAGTTTTCTGGTGGTCATGTTCGTTTTAGGGCTTGATTTTGGGAAATTCTGGCCCATTTTCTTGATTCTGGCGGGCTTGGCTGCGCTGGCATCGGCTTTTCAAAAAGAATAACCTTCACAACATAAGGGAACAACCATGATCCGCATCACCCGAGAAGACGCTTTGGAATACCATCACCTGGACGGAGTGCCTGGCAAGCTGTCGGTAGTGCCCAGCAAGCCGCTGGACAGCCAGCGTGACTTGAGCCTGGCGTATACGCCCGGTGTGGCTTACCCGGTGCTGGAGGTTGAGCAAGATCCTGCCAATGCCTACACCTACACCAATAAAGGCAATCTGGTGGCTGTCATCTCAAACGGCACGGCCATTTTGGGGCTTGGACATCGCGGGGCGCTGGCGTCTAAACCGGTGATGGAGGGGAAGGGTGTTCTGTTTAAGAAATTTGCAGGGATCGATGTCTTTGATATTGAAGTGGATGTGTTGGATCCCGACTTATTAATCGAAGTTGTGGCGGCGATTGCGCCTACCTTCGGCGGGATTAACCTGGAAGACATACGATCCCCGGAGTGCTTCCGAATTGAGCAGACCCTGCAAGCCAGGCTGGATATGCCAGTCTTTCATGATGACCAGCATGGCACGGCTATCATCCTGGGGGCAGCGTTGATGAATGCGCTGGAGATTACAAACCGGAAGATTAAGGATATTAAGGTGGTGTTTTCGGGGGCGGGAGCCGCCGGGATTGCCTGTGCCAATCAACTGGTCAAGCTGGGTGTCCCGCGGGAGCATATCTGGATGTGCGATGCGGCGGGACTGGTATATCATGGGCGAACCGAGTTGATGTTTACGGAGAAGGAAATCTATGCCCAGGGCGAACAGGCCGGAACGCTGGCAGAAGCACTGGTGGGCGCTGATGTGTTTATTGGTCTGTCGGCTGCCAACATCGTCGCCCCGGAGATGCTAAAGCCGATGCGCAGCAATCCGATTATTTTTGCAATGGCCAACCCGGACCCTGAGATTAAATATGAACTGGCACGGACGGCGCGGCCTGATGCAATTGTAGCAACCGGACGGTCAGATTATCCCAACCAGATCAATAACGTGCTGGGGTTCCCATTCATTTTCAGAGGTGCGCTGGATGTTCATGCACGGGCGATCAACGACGAGATGAAAGTGGCGGCATCCCAGGCGCTTTCAGCATTGGCAAAAGAGCCCATCCCAGCGGAGGTACTGAAAGCCTACGGGGTGGATCATCTGGAATTTGGCGTCGATTATATTGTGCCCAAGCCGCTGGACCCACGAGTGTGTTTGTGGGAGGCGCCAGCAGTGGCAAAGGCTGCCATTCAGAGCGGCGCCGCCCGGCGGGCGCTGGACCTGGATACTTATGTGGAAGTGCTGCAAAAAAGAATCGCAAAACCGTGCTAAAATAGTAACCATATGAGCGAAAAACTGCCCCGCCCAAGCACGCCCCAGACGCCCGCCCATAAGCGGCAGGTGTTCTGGCAGATTTTACTGCCGATCATTCTGGCGGCAGCCGCAGTGATTGCTATTGTGGTGCTGGCAACGATCTCAACTCAGGGGGGCGGAGAGACGGTGGCTGTCTGGTCGGATGTATCGCTCATTTTTTTGCTGATTCCGTTGACGTTTGGAATTTTCATCTTCCTGGCGCTGACAGTGGCGATCATTTATGGCGTTCAGCGCCTGACCAACATCCTGCCTGTTTATGCCCGGATTGTGCAGCTGCACGCCGAACGATTGACTCTGGTGTTCAAACAGTGGGCCAACAAAGCGGCTGACCCGGCAATTGCGGCGAACAGTGCCAAAGCCGGCTGGGATAAATTCTGGCAAAAAATTTCACGTTCAAACCCCACGCAATAGAGGTTCACCATGGAAACAACCCCCAATTGGAAAGCCAGGACAATGATCATTGGCGCAATCGTAGGTTCGCTGGCAGGTCTGGCGGCGGCTTATGTACTGATTTCTCGAGCTGAACAAGATGACAAGGCGCAGGCCAAATTGACCGCCGGTGATGGCGTTAAGGTTGGGCTGGGCTTGCTGGGAATTTTGCGATTGCTGGCGGACAGCAGCGATAAGCACTAAGCCCCCCCTTTTAAGACCCATAACCCAGACCGGGGGACATGATGCCATCTGACAGCTCTGGTTTAATTCGATTTGTGATTGCCGGTACGCTGCGGCAGGATTTTATTCTGCTGCCCAACCGGCAATCTTACGCGGGCATGCCGGGGGGCAGTTTACTATACGCCGCTGCCGGGATGAATATCTGGACAAGAGATATAGCCCTGGTGGGAAGAGTAGGTCAAAATTACCCTCAGGAATGGATCGAACGGTTAAATAAGTATCAATTTGACACGCGCGGTATTCATAAGCTGCCACATGACCTGGATGCCAGGGCTTTTTATGCCTACCCCGATTTGAATACCCGCATCTTGAGCGACCCGGTGATGCAGTATTCACGCGCCGGGCTGCCCTACCCTAAAGAGTTGCTGGGTTACGCCAACCCTACCCCGCAGATTGACAGCCGCAATCAACCTACAGACTACACCATCCGCTTGACCGACTTCCCCAACGATTACCTGGATGCTACGGCTGCGCACCTGGCGCCGTTGGATTTTCTGACTCACACCCTGCTGCCATCAGCGCTCCGACAGGGGCATGTCAACACTATCACACTGGACCCAGGGGCAGGGTATATGCAGCCTGCCTTCTGGGATGATATTCCGAGGCTGATTAAAGGGTTGACTGCGTTTCTGACATCAGAAGAAAAGCTGCGCACCTTGTTTGGCGGGCGAAGCTCAGATTTATGGGAAATGGCAGAAGCCATCGCTGCGTATGGCTGTGATTTTGTAGTAGTTCGGCGAGGCGTGCAGGGACAGTACCTTTATGACCACAGCAGCCGCACCCGCTGGGTTGTTCCAGCCTATCCGGGACGCGGGGTTGACCCCACCGGAGCAGGCGACGCCTTCTGCGGGGGATTTCTGGTGGGCTACCGAGAACGGTACAGTCCGCTGGAAGCTGCCTTGCAGGGCAATATTTCGGCCTCGCTGGTGATTGAAGGCAGCGGACCATTTTACGCCATGGACACGCTGCCAGGGCTGGCAGCAGCCCGGCTGGAAGCGCTGCGCAGTTCGGTGCGAAAAGCCTGAACGGGTTACTGCCGCAAGGAAAGCAGCTCGTATGCGGGGATGGGGGCGCGCTTGCCTTTTGCCTGGATGGGTTCCACCGGGCGGACTTCAATTTGCGACGCTACGAGCTGGTAAGCTGATTCCGTGATTAATATCTGACTGGGACCGGCGTTTTCCTGCACACGCTTGGCGGTGTTGACGCTGTCTCCGATGGCGGTGTATTCCATGCGTTTCTCGGTGCCGACCAGACCAAGCACGGCCTCGCCGACATGGATGCCAACGCCGAAAGCAAGCTGAAAGCGCGGTGGGAATTCTCGGTGCAGGGCTTGAATGGCATCGCGTATGCGCAGCGCCGCGCGGATTGCCCGCAGGGTATGATCTTCCTGGAGAATTGGGGCATTGAACCAGGCCATGACGGCGTCGCCCAGGAATTTATCAACCGTACCATCTTCACCTAAGACCGCCTCGGCAGCGGCCGCCAGATAACGATTGAGGACCTGGACAAGTTCTTCAGGGGTGACACCCTCACTGAAACTGGTAAAGCCGCGGATATCGGCAAACAGGACGGTAATTTCGGCGCGGCGGCCCCCCAACTGCAAACACTCAGGGTCCAACTGTTCAATGACGGCCGGCGAGACCATGCGCTCAAAGAGGCGGCGCTGGGCTTCGAGACGTTTTTTCTCCGTCAGGTCATCGAGAACGATGGCCACGCCCTGGGTGTGGCGGCCTACATCTTTCAGGGGCGTCAGACTGAGGCGTAGATCTACATGACCGCGGTCCGGAAGATTGGGGCTGACCTCCCATCCCAATACCGGCTCATCGGTTTGAACCACATGTTTGAAACGGGGAGAGAGCATCTCTGTCAATGGTTCGAGCGTTTGAGTTAAAAGATTGCCCACCAGGATAGAAGACTCGCGTCCAAGAATGGTCTCGGCGGCGCGGTTACACAGGATTACGCGCTCATCTATGTTCGCTGTGAGGACGCCGCTGGCGATGGATGCGAAGACATTATCCATCAAATCTTTCAGTTCGGTTACTTCAGCCAGTGTGCGCCGGACGGAATCAAACAGGCGGGCATTCTCAATAGCCACAGCCGCCTGATTGGCAAACCCTGCCAGCAAATCCAGGTCGCTGCGAGTAAATAAGCCACTGCGGATGCGGTTATCAGCATAAATCACGCCGGTGATTTCGCTTTTGACACGCAGCGGGACGCAGAGGATAGAACGCAGGTTGTAGGCAATGACGCTTTGCTGTCCGCCAAAACGGGGATCTTCCTGGGCGTTGGTGGTCAGAATAGGCACGCCAGTTGTGACCACACGGTTGATCACTGTGCTGCTGATGGCGGTTTCAGAGGCATCAATAGTGCCTTTTTCCCAATTACGAGCCACGCGCAGGCCCAGTTCGCCATCAGCGCCGCGCAACATCAGAAAACCGCGCTCGGCACCGGTGAGGCGGATCAGAGTGTCCATAACCACTTGCAGAACTTCGTCCAATTCAAGGGTCGAGTTAATCACCTGGCCGATTGAAGCAAGGTCTCGCAGACTGCGGCGTTCTTCATCTAATACGTTGACATATTGACGGATTTTGGTCACGCCATCGGTTAATTGAATCACTTGCTCGTGCATTGAGCCGGGCAAGGCTGAGGGCGCCAGACGCAGGAGCATCTCTTGAAGCTGGTTGGACAAGACCGTTAAGGAATAGAGGTGCTGGTCCAGAACTGAAAAGGTTGTGGTTGTGGTGGTTGGTGTTGTATCAGTCAAACTACCCTCCCATGCCGGTTAATCCACCGGCTCACGGCTGTCGGTTAAGAGATTTTCCCACCAGGAGCGAATGACCATCTGGCGTAGATCGGTTTGGGCCTGTTGAGCGCGAGCCAGGTCAGGTGAATAGGGGCTGTAAACTGCCCGTTCATATTCATCCAATAAGATGCGGGCCAGCTCGGCGCCCTGTGGATAAATTTTGTTGAGTGCGGCCACCTGTTCGGCAGGCGTTAGAGAAGGTGCACCGGGGTGCTTGAGGCGGCGCAGCGCCCAGCCAATCCGGCGGAAATAGCGTTCAATTGGCGAGAGGCGCGCCTCTTCAGCCAGGCGGTTCAGCCAGGCAGGGCGCTTGAGGCCAAGGCGGCGGAAGAGCGCTTCAACAATAATGGGCAGGGGCTGCCAGCGGATGAGTTTATGAATCATACGCTGATAGATCAATACTAAAGCCAGGAGCGCTTCAGATACCAGGCCAAACTGCCCAGCAGCAATCAGCAGGGGTTGGTTGTATTGATAAGCCGATGACCCACCCGGGCCAGCTGCCGCATCATCGGGCTGCAGGTTTGGATTATCATCGGGCAATTCTTCGTCGTCGGGAATGGGCAAGTCATCGTCCAGTCCGCCGCCGTCGCCAGGGTAAAGATCGGCAACATCTCCCAAAGGACGGGCAATCGGGTTCAGCCCGGATGTGGGTTCAAACTCAACCCAGCCGATATTCGGGAAATAGACTTCGGGCCAGGCGTGGCTATGCTTGGCACGGACCTGGAAAGTGCGCTCATCGCCCTGCAAGTCACCGGGAGCGTAGCCCACCACCAAACGAGCCGGGACGCCCGCCGCCCGCAAGAGCATCACTTCGGCAGTGGCGTAATACTGGCAAAAACCCTGCTTGTACTCCAACAAGAACCATTCCAAAGGATCGGCATTTTTAGGCGGTTCGGGGATGGTTTCAGAATACTTGATAGTTCGGCGCAGGTAATTGGTGATGGCTACCGTTTTTTCGTAGGGCGTGTCGTAAGAAGCGGTAATTTCAGCAGATAAATCCAAAATACTCTGGGGCAAATCTGAAGGGATCTGGAGGTATTTTTGAGCCACCCAATCGGGATATTCATCGCCAGCCACCCGCAGTTGGGCAATGGTGGGGCTGCCAAGCGAGGCGGTGACGGTATAACGGTCACCGGCGCGCACCATAGGATTGGCCTGCATGGCGACAAAATCCAGAGAGCCATCATCCAGTTCACGGGCAACGACTTCAACCGGGCGGCTGATGGTGGTTGCCATGCCGGGGGAATATAAAACCAGAAGATTGGTTTGTGCTTCAAACGCAAACTCACCCTCCAAGCGCGGCGCCCAGGGTGGCAGGACAACCGTGTTCACATTTGGAATGATATCAAGGCGATTGGTAATGGTATTCTGCCAGTGATTATCTCTGTAGCTGTCATAGCTGCGGGCCCGCCAGTAATAGGTTGTGCCTTTGAGGGTTTCAATTGGGGTTTCTACCCTGAATAGTGGAAGGTCAGAACTGGGCTGCCCGGTTGACAGGGTCATTACTTCACCAAAGGTCCAGACTTCCACCCGGGCAGGGCCCTGGAAAGAGCCAAAGACGTTATTCAAGCGTTCCTGGAGACCCGTCCACTTATCGCGGACTTCTTGCTGGGCGATTGAACCGGGGACAAGTGCACGCAGGGTGAACGGCAGAAGCCAGGCAACAACAACCAGGACTGACACCGTGATGAGGGCGGCGCGCCCCCGGAAGAATTCTGTATCCGAATCAATTAAGACATTTTGTTCTTCCCACTGGCGATAGGACTGCCGGAAATACAGCTGAGCAATCAAACAGACAACAACAAAGGCAAACCCGGCAGAGTACCAGGCTGAACGGATTAAACTGGCGCTGAAAAATTCAATCAACATCAGAATGAGGGCAATCAAAATCAACGGCACCCAGGGACGCCCATAGCGCACCAAACGGTAGCCGCCGATTAATGAGAGCAGCCAAAACGCCAAAACCATAATAACAATCAACAGCAGGGGGTCACGGATGGGTTGATTGTAAATGAGCTGGCTGAGTGTCAGACTCAAACGAGCGCCAAGGCTGGCTAAACGCTCCAGCCAGAGGACACCCTCGCCGACGATAGTTCCTAAAATCCAGGGGACGACAAGGATTGAGTAAATTACAGCCAGCCAGGCAGCAGTGCGTCGTGAAAAGCGGCTTTTACCGATCGCAAGGCCTAATATTCCACCCAACACAGCGGCGGTTGTCGCAAGGTCAAGGTTTTCAGCCCAGTTAGTGGCTTCTAGCCGAGAAGCGGCAATAATCGCAATAGCCATCCAGCATATTGCCGCCGGAACATCCCACCAACGATTCTGTTTCTTATCCATGGTTTGAGTGTACAATAAAAGAGATTGGCGCGTCAATATCAAGCGACTGACGGCAATCGCTAGAAATCATTCCGCGGAGAACACTATGGAAACAATCTGGCAGATCGAGATTCAAATTACGTTATTCCTGCAATCTTTAGGGGATTGGCTGACACCGATTATGAAGGGGTTTTCGTTTCTAGGCAATGAAGAATTTTACCTCATAATCATGCCTTTTTTATACTGGTGTGTAAACTCAACCTGGGGAGCCAGGGTTGCAATCATGATGTTGTTGAGCAACGGGCTCTCGGCGCCGCTCAAGTTGGTTTTTCACAGCCCGCGGCCTTACTGGGTTGATCCGCAGGTGCAGGGAATGATCAGCGAGACAAGTTTTGGGCTGCCATCTGGACATGCACAGAATGCAGCCAGCATCTGGGGGGCATTGGCTGTGTCGCTGAAAAAGCGGTGGGTGACTATCGGTGTGATTGTGGTGGTATTCCTGATTGGTTTATCCCGGATTTTCCTGGGGGTGCACTTTACCAGCGATGTGCTGGGCGGCTGGCTGGTTGGGGGCTTGCTGGTACTAGGGTTGATTAAGTTAGAAAAGCCAATTGTCGAATGGTTTAAGCGGCGCTCTTTTGAGCAATCTCTCATTGTTGCGCTGGTCTCATCACTGTTGATCATTCTGGTCTGCCTGCTGATTGAGCTGGCGTGGAACGGATGGGAAATGCCAGCCGCCTGGATTCAGAATGCGGTAGCTGATACGGGAATTGAGCCTGACCCGCTGAATCTCAATGGAATTATTGGGGTTGCCGGAACGTGGCTGGGAATGCTGGGCGGGATCAGTTGGTTTTACCGGCGTTACGGCATGTTCTATGCTGCCGGACCGGGTTGGAAGCGGATTGTGCGTTATTTTGTTGGAATTGCTGGTGTTTTGCTGCTATGGTATGGATTGGGCAAGATTTTTCCGCGAGATTACGATATACTTAGCTTTAGCCTGCGTTACCTGCGGTATATGTTGGTTGGTTTGTGGGTAGCCGCGGCAGGCCCCTGGACATTCATTCGGATCGGACTGGCAGGGAAGCCCTCTGCCAGACGATCAAAATAAGGAGGTTGTCATGCGTCGAGCAGGTAATTTTTTGGCCGGTTTTATCATCGGCGGTTTGATCAGTGCTGTGCTGGGTTTGATTTTTGCGCCTTCTTCCGGGCCACAACTCCGGCAGCGAATTGTTGATTACGTTCAGCAGACGCGGGCGGATGTTGAAAAAGCCGCCAAAGATCGGCGCACAGAACTTGAGATTGAGCTTCAGGAACTGCGCAAACCAGAGCCCAAAGCCTAGAGGGATACCTTCCTGTAATATGTGCTTTAACAGAAGGGGCGCCCTGATGGGTCGTTTTTGTATTCCAAGTTGAGCCAAAGGGCTCCCCTATTTAATTATGAAAAAATGCGGTTCACATTTTGATGTGAACCGCATTTTTCAATAGCACTTGAGGAGAAATCAGTCAGAGCGGCGGTAGTTGGGCGCCTCACGGGTGATGACCACATCGTGGGGATGGCTTTCGATCAGGCCCGCGTTGGTTATGCGCATTAACTGCGTGTGAGTACGCAGGTCTGTCAACGAGGCTGCGCCAGCATAACCCATGCCAGAGCGCAAACCGCCCACAAGCTGATAAACAAAATCTGCGAGGGTGCCTTTGTACGGCACCATACCCTCAACCCCTTCAGGAACCAGCTTGCCCGCCTTCCCCTGTCCGGTGCCGTAACGATCACGGCCATAGCCCTGCATGGCACCCAGGCTGCCCATGCCGCGATACTGCTTATACTGGCGGCCTTCATAGACAATCACTTCGCCGGGGGCTTCTTCCAGACCAGCCAACAGACTGCCCAGCATGACCACATCGGCACCAGCGACAATGGCTTTGACAATATCGCCACTGTATTTGACGCCACCATCTGCGACCACCGTGACACCCTGACGGTGTGCGACCTGGGCGCAGGCGTGGATGGCAGTCAACTGCGGCATGCCCGCTCCAGCGATAATACGGGTGGTGCAAATTGAGCCAGCCCCCACGCCGACTTTAATGACATCTGCTCCGACATCAATCAAAGCCTGGGTGCCTTCGGCGGTCACGACATTGCCGGCAATTACTGGAAGGTGCGGATAGACTGATTTGATTCGCTGGATCGTACGAATAACGCCCGCTGTATGACCATGGGCGGTATCCACCACCACAACATCCAACCCACAGGCCGTCATCCGCTCGATGCGATCATCAACATCGGGGCCAACGCCCACTGCGGCGCCAACGCGCAAGCGCCCACGCGAATCGATGCTGGCGTTGGGGTATTCGATTTTTTTCAAGATATCTTTTACGGTAATCAGGCCGGTTAAGCGTCCGGCAGGATCGACCAGGGGGAGTTTTTCAATGCGGTGCCGCTGCAAAATGGCCTGAGCCTGCTCCAGAGTGGTGTGGGCAGGGGCCGTGACCAGGCCAGTAGCGGTCATAAAGTCGCTGACGGGGCGGACGTAATCTTCAGGGCCGGTGAAGCGGATATCGCGGTTGGTCAGAATGCCGACGAGACGCTGAGTCTGGGGGTCCACAATTGGCACACCGCTGATATGGAAGCGCGACATGATTTCTTCGGCCTCCTGCAAGGTGGCGGTTTGCGGCAGGGTGATGGGATCGACAATCATGCCGGACTCAGAACGCTTGACGGTCTCAACTTCTTTGGCCTGAGCCTCGGGCGAGAGGTTGCGGTGAATGATGCCCAACCCACCCTCGCGCGCCAGAGCTATCGCCAGCCGGGCTTCGGTGACTGTATCCATGGCGGCGGAGAGCAACGGGATATTGAGCTGGATTGCATCGGTCAACCGGGCACGGATATCGGTATCGGTAGGGAGCACCTGGCTGAAACCGGGGACGATCAAGACATCGTCAAAGGTCAAAGCCTCTCGAGCGGTAAACAGATCTTCATTCATTGCAATCTCCTGGGGTGATATTCTTCGGTTGCGGCGGGCGAAAGCTGACTAGAAGCATCAGCGTGGATTATACCTGCCTAATGGCGAAAATGGCGGACGCCGGTGGTTACCATGGCAAGACCAGCCGCATCGGCGGCAGCAATGCTTTCAGCGTCTCGCACAGAGCCGCCGGGGTGAACGATTGCTGTAATGCCAGCCTGGATGGCAACTTCGACAGAATCGGGGAATGGGAAGAAGGCGTCAGAGGCCATGACGGCGCCGCGGGAACGCTCGCCAGAACGCTGGGCAGCCATGCGGACGCAGTCCACCCGGTTGGGCTGACCGCCGCCAATGCCAACCGTGGCCTCGCCCTGGGCAAAGACAATGGCATTCGATTTGACATGCTGAGCAGCCTTCCAGGCAAAGCGGAGAGAGCGCCACTCGGCTTCGGTGGGTTGACGCTGGGAAACGACCGTCCGTTGGGCAGCAGATGGGTCGCCAAGGTCAATGGACTGCTGCAGCAAGCCGCGGTGAATGGAGCGGTATTCGACCGATGGATCTACGGGTGTATTGGGTACAACCAGAAGACGCAGATTTTTCTTCTTCGAGAAGATTTCAAGCGCCTGAGGGTCAAAAGCCGGGGCAACAACACATTCCACGAACAGGTCTTTGATGGCCTCGGCAGTTTCGCCGTCCAGCGGGCGGTTGGAGGCAACGATGCCGCCAAAAGCCGAGATGGGATCGCTGGCAAGCGCCAGGCGGTAGGCATCTACAAGCTTATCAGCAGAGGCCATGCCGCAGGGCGAGAGATGTTTGACAATGACAATGGAGGGCGATTCAAAAGCGTGAACTGCTCGCCAGGAGGCATCAAGATCAAGGAGGTTATTATATGAAAGCTCTTTACCCTGCAAGACCTGCCCTCCAAGCGGACCTTCTCCGGGATGATGCGAAAATAGGGTGGCTTGTTGGTGCGGGTTCTCACCATAACGCAGGGTTTGCACCGGGTAGAGCTGCAAGTTTAGTGCAGAGGAGCCGGAGAAGTAGGCGGTAATCGCCGAGTCGTAGTGGGCGGTTTGTGTAAAGCCCTTGACCGCCAGGCTACGGCGCATGTCTGCAGGAATGCCGCCGGCGCGCAGCGCAGCGAGCGCGGCAGGGTAATCCACCGGGTCGCAGATCAGTGTGACTCGCTGGTGGTTTTTAGCGGCGGCGCGGATCAGGGTGACACCGCCGATATCAATATTTTCAATTGCTTCCGCCAGGGTAACATCAGGGCGGGCAATGGTCTGTTCAAAAGGATAGAGATTGACTGCAACCAGATCGATGTAATCCCAGCCAAGATTCTCAAGCTCATGATGATCGGCTTCTGTGGCGCGTGCCAGGAGGCCGCCGTGAATGGCGGGGTGGAGGGTCTTCACGCGGCCGCCCAAAATTTCGGGAGAGCCAGTATAGTCTGCGACTTCGGTCACGGGTAGATTGTGGTCGTGCAGCATCCGCGCCGTGCCACCCGAGGCAATTAACTGCCATCCCAGGGCGTGCAAACCGGAGGCAAATTCGACCAGGCCGGTTTTATCATGAACAGACAGTAAAGCTTTGGGCATTTTTGGGATATCCTTTCACTATTTCTGAATCAATTGTTGAAGGGTTTGCACCAGCAGTTGATGTTCAGCCTGATGCACCCGCTCGATCAAGGTTTCCAAAGTATCCTGAGGGGTAATGGGCAGTTCGATCTGTGCAAGCACGGGCCCAGCATCCACTCCCTCGTCTGGCACCAGATGGGTCATAACTCCGGTAGATTGGATTTCGCCGCGCTGGTAAGCCTCAAAAGCTCGGGCGATGGCCTCTGTGCCCGGGAAAGCACCGGGCAGAGCCGGGTGCAGATTCACCACCCGGTTGGGGAAATGGGACAGAAAGGACATGGAGAGCAGCCGCATCCACCCCGCCAATATAACCCAATCGGGCTGATAAGACAGCACCAGGTCGGCGAGCCGGGCATCATAGGTGTTACGATCCTGGTCTTTCAGTTTGGGTAGCACCAGGGCAGGCACGCCTATCTGGCGAGCGCGCTCCAGGCCAAAGGCCTCGGAGCGATTGGAAATGACAGCCACCACAGCAGCATTCACCTCGCCCGAGGCACAGGCATCCAGGATAGCCTGCAAATTAGAGCCATGCCCCGAGATCAAAACAACCAGACGGGCTCTGGGGGTCATAACATCACCACGCGTCGCGTATCATAGGTCAAAGACCCGATGACCCAGGTTTCTTCTCCAACAAGCTGCTGGAAAAGCGAAAGATGTTCGGGGTTGATGACGGCGACCATCCCAATGCCGAGATTGAAGACCCGCGCCATTTCGGCCCAGCCCACCTGACCGCGCTGCTGAATCAAACTGAAAAGTGGCGGAATAGGCCAGCTATCCCAACGAATGTGCGCCGAAATCCCATCCGGCAGGACGCGGGGGATGTTCTCAATAAAGCCACCGCCGGTGATATGTGCCAGAGCCTTGATGGGGCGTTCGGGATGAGCGAGGACGGGGTTGAGCACTGGCAGATAGGAGCGGTGCGGGGCTAGCAAAGCATCTGCCAGGGTACAGTTAAGTTCCGGATAAAATGCTGTGTAATCGGTATCGGCAAAAATATGGCGGATCAAAGAGTATCCATTGGTATGCGGGCCGGATGAACGCAGCCCGACCAGCAAATCGCCAGCGCAAAGCTCGGGGCGGGGCAGAATGGCGGCGCGTTCGACCAGGCCGACAATGGTGCCAGCGACATCAAATTCTCCTGCAGCGTAAACGCCGGGCATTTCGGCGGTTTCGCCCCCGATAAGGACGCAATTTGATTCCCCACAAGCCTGAGACATGCCACCGACAATTTCGGCCACTACGGCAGGGTCAAGCCGGGCAGTGGCAAAATAATCCAAGAAGAACAGGGGCGAGGCCCCCTGAACCAGAATATCATCAATGCAATGATTGACAATGTCCTGTCCGATGCTGGCATAGCTGTTGAGCGCCGCCGCCAATTTAACCTTGGTGCCGACGCCATCTGTTGAGGCAACCAGAACCGGGCTGTTCATGGATTTGAGGCGGGTGGCATCAAACAAACCGCCAAAGGCACCAATTCCAGCCAAGACATCGGGAGTGTAGGTTGATTTGACTGCCGCGCTCATGCGGCGGACCGCTTCGTTGCCGGCATCGATATTGACGCCGGCGCTGGCATAAGCGCCAGCCCCCTTCAGGTGTGCTGAACCAATATCATGGCGATACTGCGCTCCCTCAAAAGTGATGCGGTCCACGGCTTGATAGGCTCGATCCAGCGCGGCAGGAAGGTCGGTATCCCAGGCGGTAACGCCAATGACACGCCCGCCCGCGGTGAGCAAGCGGTTACCCTGGCGTTTGGTGCCAGCGTGAAAGACGGCAGATTGCTGCGGCAGATCTGCTGAAAAAGTGATCTCTGTCCCAGTTTGGGGCTGGGATGGATAGCCTGGTGCGGCCAGAATAACACATGTGGAAGCGCCAGATTTCCATTCCACGGCGGTTTCTTTCAGCCGCCCCTGGAGGCAGGCCTGGATAACATCCACAAGATCGGTCTCCAGGAGGGGCAGCAGCGCCTGGGTTTCGGGATCGCCAAAGCGACAGTTATATTCCAGAACCCGCGGGCCGTCTGCGGTCAAAATCAGCCCGGCGTAGAGGACGCCGACAAACGGATTCCCTTCAGCGTAAAGCGCATCCAATGCAGGCTGCAGGACCGTCTGCGCCAGTTCGGCGGCCATAGATGGGTGACAGAGCGGCGCAGGCGCAAAGGCGCCCATGCCGCCGGTGTTGGGACCGCGATTGCCGTCCAGCAAGCGCTTGTGATCCTGGGCCGGGGGCATGAGGGCAAGGTTTTTGCCATCAGAAAAGGCCAGCAGCGAGATTTCGGGGCCGCTGAGACGCTCTTCAATGACTACCTGACGACCAGCAGTGCCGAATTCGCCAGCTACCAGCATCGATTCCAGTGCGGTGCGAGCTTCTGCAAGTGTATCGGGCAGGATGACACCTTTACCGGCCGCGAGGCCAGAGGCTTTAAGTACCAGAGGGAAAGCCGCCTGCTGAATGTAATCCCAGGCGGGGTCGAATAAATCGAAAGATGCCCAGGCTGCGGTGGGGATGTGATGGCGCTGCATCAGCGATTTGGCAAAGATTTTAGAGGTCTCGATGCGGGCCGCCAGGCGAGTGGGGCCAAAAGCCTGAATACCTGCAGCCTGAAGGCTATCCACCAGGCCAACTTCAAGGGCTACTTCAGGGCCAACAACAACCAGGTCAATGCCCTGTTGAACGGCGAATTGGGTCAAGCCAGGAACATCATTTGCGGCGATCGGGACGTTTTCACAAAAGGCTACTGTGCCCGGGTTGCCCGGAGCAGCGTAAATTTTACCAACCCGGGGGGACTGGGCCAACTTCCAAGCCAGTGCATGTTCACGCCCTCCCGAACCTACAACCAGAAGCTGCAGCTTGGTTTTCTTCATCCGCCGATTCCTCCTTCAAACCCCATTTTTGATGCGTCTGTATCCACAGGCAGAGGATAATTGCCTGTAAAACAGGCATTACAGTAGCCCTCAGTACGACCTAAGGCAGTCATCATGCCCTCCAAAGACAGGAAGTGCAGGGAATCTGCACCAATGTGGGCACAGATTTGTTCCGGCGTTTGATGATGGGCGATCAGTTCTTCATAGGTGCCCATATCGACCCCCATGAAACAAGGGTGGGCAATGGGCGGGCAGGTGATGCGGACATGAACTTCACGCGCGCCAGCATCTCGCAGGAGCTGAATGACCGGGCCTGTGGTATTACCGCGCACAATGCTATCGTCAATCATCACCACACGCTGATTGAGCACATTTTCAACGATGACATTGAACTTCATGGCGATGCCGTGCTTGCGCAACGCAGCGGTGGGTTCGATAAAGGTCCGACCGATATAACGGTTTTTGATAAAGCCATCGTTATATGGGATGCCTGAATGGCGGGCATAACCGATGGCCGCGGGGATGGATGAATCGGGCACGGGGATGACTACATCAGCAGCTACAGGGGCCTCGGCGGACAAGGCGGCGCCCAGGCGCTGGCGCACATGGTGAACACCCAGGCCATCAAAAACATGATCGGGACGGGCGAAGTAAATTTGCTCAAAAACACAGAGGGCTAGATGATCGGCGGGGGGGACAGCTTGATGAACCCGGAGCGCATTGTTGCTCAATGCGACAATTTCGCCGGGATGCACTTCACGGATGGCCTGACAACCCAGGGTTTGCAGCGCACCGGCCTCAGAGGCAGCCGCGTGGCCCCCGCCAGGCAATAAGCCGATGCTCAATGGCCGAAAACCCCAGGGGTCGCGAACGGCAAAGACGCCGTCACGCGTCAGAATGGCGAGTGAGTAGGCACCGGTCCACTGGCGCATACAATTTTGAATGCGTTCATTCCAGGTATCGCCGGGCGCGCCAGCCAGCATCATGGTGATGACCTCTGAATCGGAGGTAGAATGCAGACCAATGCCGCGCCGGAGCAGGTTTTGCCGCAGAGAGGAGGCATTGACCAGATTACCATTATGGGCAATGGCAACGGGACCGTGCTGCGTTTCGATCAAAAAGGGCTGGGCGTTGCGAATAGAAGGAGAGCCGGTTGTGGAGTAGCGCGTATGCCCAATGGCAAAATCACCCTGCAGGGGGGCAAGGTTTTGAGGGGTGAAGACCTGAGAGACAAGCCCCAGGTCTTTGTGCATGCGGATGGTGCGGCCATCTGAAACGGCGATGCCGGCGGCCTCTTGCCCGCGGTGCTGCAAGGCGAACAGTCCAAAGAAAGCCATCCGGGCAACGTCTTCATTTGGCGCGAAGATACCAATAATTCCACATTCTTCATGCGGGGCGTCATCCAGCCACATGGTCTCCCCCATCAGACTGGATTAGAGCGGCATCATCCGCAAGGATTTTTTCGGATTGGGCTTGTTGAAATGCCAGGACCCGCTGACGCAGGTCAGGATCAGTAAGTGCAAGGATTTTGGCAGCCAGCAGCGCGGCATTGGCAGGTTCCAGAACAACCGCAGGGGCAATTCCAGAGGGCATGCGCAATGAGGAGAAAATATCGGCACCACCCAAAGCCTCTGACGGCGGCGGGCAGGCAATGACAGGCGCAGCAACCAGACCATCGGTGAAGCCAGAGAGGGCATTGCTGCGCCCCGCAATGGTGATATAGACCTTGGGCCGCGAGTCGGATTCAAAGTGGGATAACAGCTGCATGACATGCACAGATGTTTTGTGGGCGGAACCAATGCGGGTCACTGTTTCAAGGCCAAGAGCGTGGGCTGCATCGACAATTTTTTGGCTATGCGCAGAGTCGGCGCTTGAGCCCATCAGGATTACCAGTAATGGTTTACTCATGCGAGAATACCTGCCTTTCGTAAGTTCGCTTCCAGGCGGGGATTGACCGGATATTCTCCGGGAATAAAGGTTTGACCGGTCAGCCGTTCATAACTGGAGATGTAAAGCTGGCGAGCCTGCTCCCAGACAGATTCTGGGAGCGCAGGCGGCTCACCAGAGCCGCGATAACCCTGGCTGGCATAGGCCAGGCGAATAAATTCTTTATCAAAGCTCTCGGGTTCAAGGCCGGACGCCAGGCGGCTTGCGTAGCTTTCGGCTTGCCAGAAGCGGGAGGAATCGGGCGTGTGAACTTCGTCAATCAAAAGCAGGTGGCCATCGGGGGCGCGGCCAAATTCATATTTGGTATCTACCAGCAGCAGCCCGGCACGCAGGGCTACCTGCTGGCCATGTTGGAAAATCGCGAGAGCGGCGGCCTGGACCTGCTCCCAGGTCTGGGCGTCCAAATAGCCTTTTTCGACCACCTCTGCGCAGGTCAGGCGCTCGTCGTGACCAGTGGGGCCACCCTTGGTTGTAGGCGTGATGATGGGCTGCGGCAAGGGAGCGTTTTTGGTCAGGCCATCTGGGAAACGATAGCCATAAATCTCACGCTCACCGAGGGCATAGCGATACCAAAGAGCGGTGGTAGTTACACCAGTGATATAGCCGCGCACAATGACCTCAACCGGGAAGGGTTCAGCGGCAACCGCCAGCAAGGCATTGGGGTCTGGCACTGCCAGGACGTGATTATCTACAATGGAGCGGGTCTGCTCAAACCACCAGGCAGACAGCTGATTGAGAACCTGGCCCTTATAAGGCAGGGCGCCTAAAATACGGTCAAAGGCGGAAAGGCGATCGGTGGTGATCAGTAAACGGCGCTCCTCGGAGAGAGCATAGATATCGCGAACTTTACCGCGCTGTGGGTCAGACAAGGGTAAGCGCGTTTCAGTGAAGGGGAGAAGGGTCATTTTCAGCGCTCCTGGGCGAACTTAACGCCATTTTGAAATAGGGTCAGGCCCGATCCGCGCGCCTCGCCCCGAGGCCAGTGTGGGTGGCGGGTTGGGAAAATGTGATCTTCAGGATGCGGCATGAGGCCCAGCACATTGCCAGCCTGGTTGCAAATGCCAGCAATATCCATGATTGAGCCATTGGGATTAGCCGGATAGGCACCCTGGGCAAGATCACCGGCGGCACTGGCATAAACCAGGGCGATTTGATCGTTGGACTGCAATTGAGCAAGGGTTTGGGCATCTCGCGTGACGAAGCGGCCTTCGCCGTGCGCCACGGGACATTCCAACACGCCCAGACCGCGCGTCCAAAGGCAGCGGGTGGACACAGGTCGCAGCGCCACCCAGCGACATTCGAAACGCCCGGATTCGTTGAAGGTCAATGTGGCTGCGGGGCCGTTATCGGCTGGCAAGCCGGGGAGAATGCCCGACTTTATCAGAGCCTGGAATCCGTTGCAAATACCAATGACAGGCTTACCGCTGGCAACGAAAGCCTGCGCCTGATCGGTAAAATAGGCGGTCAGGTCGAGAGCCAAGAGGCGACCGGCGCCGAGTGCATCGGCATACGAGAAGCCGCCGGGAAGGACAAGAATATCATAAGACTGCCATGGGATTTGGGAGGTGCGCAAAACTGCCAGCGGCAGGATCTGCGGCTCGGCGCCAGCCAGGGTAAAAGCTGCCGCGGCATCACCATCTCGATTGGTGCCGCTGGCTTTAAGAATGAGCACCTTGGGGATCACAGAGCGGCTCCTTTCCAGGCAAGGGTCAGATTGGCGATTGGCGCCGCCAAAACAAGACAACCAGCCTGTTCAATACGTAAGATAGGTTCAGCGGTGACCTGACCCAGCAGGCAAATAGGCAGATCTGTGAAAAGCGATTCAAAAGCAGGGGCGTGAGCCACAGGGACTTCAACCAGCAGGCAGCCATTGGTTTCGCCAAACAGCCAAGCAATGGGGTTTCCGGCGGACAGGGTAATGGTCAAACCCAAGCCACCCCCAATGCACATCTCGGCAGCGGCCAGGGCCAGACCACCTTCGCTGAGGTCGTGGCAGGCGCTCACAAGATTCCGGGTCATGGCCAGATGCAGGGCATGATAAACATCTGGTGCTTTAGAGGGTAAATTAGGCACCGAGCGATCCAGGTCAGAAGTCAGTGGCGAGCCAATCAGGGCAAAATGACTGCCGCCAAAATGCGGGACGTGCTGCCCGACCAGATAGAGGCGGCTACCGGGTGATTTCAGATCCATACTGACGGCGTGAGATACATCTGGCAGGATGCCCAGGGCAGAGATCAACAAGGTGGGCGGGATCGCATGGCGCAGCCCATCAGAGCCCAGATATTCATTGTTCAGCGAGTCTTTACCGGAGATGAAGGGGGTTTTGTGCAGCAGAGCAGCATCGTGACAGCCACGGGCGGCAGCGACCAACTGTCCGAGGGTTTCGGGGTTCGCCGGGTTACCCCAGCAAAAATTGTCGAGGACAGCGATGCGATCAGGGTCGGCGCCAACCGCAACAACGTTGCGGACCGCTTCATCCAAAGCGCTGCACGCCATGCGGTAAGGATCCAGTTTGCCATACTCGGGGTTGAGTCCGCAAGCCAGCGCGAGGGCAACCGGGCCCCGGGTCTCCAGCGGTTGAAGGACGCAGGCATCGGAAGGCGCATCAGCGTGGATGCCGGTCAGCGGTTTGATAACGGTGGCACCTTGAACCTCATGGTCGTACTGGCGGATAATGGGCTCACGGGAAGACAGGTTGGGATGCGCCAGCAAGGCCAGCAAGATTTCTTCCAGAGAGCGCGTATCTGAATGGTTAGTGGCTGGCGCCGCGGGAGCTTCGGGGAGTAATACTGCCGGCAGATGCCGCAGGGGAATACCATCATGCAGGAAATGAACGTCAAGGTCCAGGACAACTTCGGCGCCCCAACGAACGATCAGCCGCCCGGTGCGGGTAAAAACGCCGAGGTCAGTGAGTTCAACGCCGTAGTTTTTACAAAGGTCGGACAGGGCAGGCAAATTCTGCGGTGGAACGGCAAGCACCATGCGTTCTTGAGCTTCTGAGAGCCAGATTTCCCAGGGGGCCAAACCAGGATATTTGAGCGGCACGGATTGCAGATCAACATCTGCGCCACATTCGGCGGCCATTTCACCGACAGCAGAAGAGAGGCCGCCGGCGCCGCAGTCAGTCACGGCATGATACAGCCCGGCATCGCGGGCCAGGATCAACACATCAGCAGTGCATTTTTCGACAATGGGATTGCCAATCTGGACGCTGGCGCCGGACACTTCCCCGGTCTGGGCGTCCATCGTCATTGAGGAGAAGGTAGCGCCGCGCAAGCCATCACGTCCGGTGCGCCCGCCCAGCACAATCACATGGTCGCCGGACTGCGGGGTGCGGCAGTGACGGCCAAGCGGAGCCAGCCCTACACAGCCGCAAAAGACCAACGGGTTGGCGGTAAAACCCGGATCATACCAGATGGCGCCGCTGACCGTGGGGAGGCCCATTTTATTGCCATAATCCTGCACACCGGCAACCACGCCCGACTGAATGCGGCGCGGGTGCAATACGCCAGCCGGCAAGGTTTCGGGGTCGGCGGATTGGGGACCAAAGCACAACACATCGGTCGCGGCGATGGGACGGGCAGAAACCCCCATAACGTCTCGAATCACGCCGCCCACACCGGTATTAGCGCCGCCAAAAGGCTCAATGGCGGAGGGGTGGTTATGCGTTTCCACCTTAAACGAGACTTCGTGCTGACCATCGTATTCAATAATGCCCGCATTATCCACAAAGGCAGAGAGGACCCAGGGCGCGGCGATGGCCTCGGTGACTGAGCGGAGGTAGGTACGCAGCAAGCCGGGGATGATTTGACCATTACCCAGGTGGATGTGGGCCTTGAAGGTTTTGTGAACACAATGCTCGCTCCAGGTTTGGGCGAGCATTTCAAATTCAATATCGGTAGGGTCACGTCCAGCGACTGTAAACCAGGCCTGAATGGCCTGCATCTCTGGAAGGTTAAGCGCCGCTCGGCGGTCCTGGGAGAGGGCTAAAAGCTGGTCATCGGTCAGATTGCGCAGGGGAATTTGCTCCACCGCACCACTGGATTGAGCCACTGCCGGAAAATTGGGCTGGATGCAGCCCAACGCGTACCGCTGGATAACATCATTTGCGAGCAGACGCTGCGCTAAAAGGTGCAAATCAGCTTCAGAAAGGTTATCGCCCGAGACCAAGTAACGCTGCCCGGTAGCGACCTGATCCAACCCGGGGATGCCTATCTCAGCGGCAGCACGAACAAGCTGTTCGGCGACCGGGTCAGTGACACCGGGACGGAGGGCGACTTCGAGGATCAGGTCTCCAGGGGAGATAATGGGTAAGGCCTCCAGCGGCTCCACTTGAAATTGCTGAGTGATGCCATCACACAACAGAGCCTGCCCCAGGCGAGCAAGGTCTGAGGGCAGGAGACTGCCTTTGATGAAAAACAGATCGTGGCAGGCCAGGTTATGAATGCGGGTCAGGCCCAGGGCATGAGCATCCGCCAGCAAGGCGCGGCTGCGCGGATCGGCGGCGGTAAAGCGAACGACATAACGATAGACGCCGCTTCGAGTTGGAATGTTATCCACTATGAACACCTCCGCCAGTTGTTTATACAACTAATTCTACCCTGCCAAAGTTATCCGGTCAATCATAGACTGCCGATGGACGTCATGAGTTTGAGCGCGATTTATCCATGTTTGTTAAGCAGAATATTTGATGGATGTGGCATAAAAAGAGGGCGGATTATTCATCCGCCCTCCAAAAGAGGTTAATAGAACCGGGACTGTGTTTCAGGGTGTTTGAACGAGACGGAAGCGGTAGATGGCTGGCTGGCGGGTGAAGCGGGTGGTGCCGCTGACAACCAGCACGGCGTCGTCCAGGTCGCCGTCAAAATTGAGGGGCAGACTGAAGGACTGGGTTTCGTCTAATTCGATGGTTTGGACTGTGGTCTCGCCGCCATTGCTGATGAGCGAGACACGGAAAGTCTGGGGCAGTTGGTTCTGGATGCGGACAAAGCCTTCAGCCAGCCAGCCGCCGTCATCGGTTTCAAAATCGGTGGCATAGTTTATGGCGGGGATTTCCATGTCATCCAGAAGCAGGCCTTCGCCGTTGACAGCGGCATCAGTGATGTACTCAAAGCGAAGCTGCACGTTTTGTCCAGCATAGCTGGACAGGTCCACGGTTTCCTGTTTCCAATCTGAGACGCCGTTATAGCCGCAGCCAAAGCTGTTGCCAGAGGGGTCGTAAGTGGTGCAGGAAGGGGTATTAATGATTTGCCAGGTCTCACCGCCATCGGTCGAAGCAACCAGATACAGGTAGTCGTAATCCTCTTCCAGATCGTACCAGGTCCAGTAGTTCAGCTCAATTGGAGCACTGACACCCGTGAAATCAAATTCCTGGGTGAGGCGCATATCAGACTCATCGCCTTTATTTGACCAGAAACCGTAATCGCCAGAATGGGCTTCAGTATCCAGGACGGCGGCAGTGGTGGCGCCGACAAATTCCAGTGTGACACTGTCAGAACATTCCAGCGCGATATAGTCGGTGCCATACTGGCTGACGCTACGATCATTCCAGGAAGCATTGGAGCAATCAGAGATCGTTTCGGTGGCGTTGAAGTTGGGCACGTTGTTGTAGTTGTGGTAAGTGTAACGACCATCGGAGACTGAGCCATCTTGAAGATAATTGGCAACAGCCCAATCGCCAAAGATATCTTCAGCATTGATAAGCTTACCAGTCAGCGGATCGGTGATGTTCAGTTCCTGCATGACCAGATCAACGCTATCCATGCCGTTATCGGGATGGGCCACCAGGGCTTTGGTGGCATCTTCGCCAAAGCGGTCAAGGAAATAGGCGGTATAAAGGAAGCCAGCGCCATAATGCGGGGTGGTGGCATCGGGGTCGTTAGGCCAATCGTTCAACTGCAAGTCGGGATCACTGGCAAACGAGTAATCAAAACCACCCGGGTCCAGGTTATTCAACAGAGCGGAGAGTTCCGAGAAGCCTTCATTCAGCCAGGATTCTTCATTGCGGTCAGTTTTCCAGTGGATCATGTGTTGGAATTCGTGAGCCAGGACGCCGTAGGTAAATTCCTCTTCCAGGCGGACGTTATCGGAATTCAGCAAGAACATTTCGTGCATGTTGGAATATTCATGCGCAGAGATGTGAACCTCGTCGGCAGAGGAGAAGTAGCCAGCCAGATTCCAGCCCAGGCCGCCTGCGTAGAGGATGTAGAGATGCGGATCGCTGTCTACACCAGGAGACCATTCGCTGCCGAAAAACTCCCGGTTGGTGGGATAGATGTCGTTTTCAAAGGACTCGACCAGGTTTTCCAGGTCGCCTTCATCAAAGGAAACGCCTTCTTCAATCCAGAAATAAACATGATCGGTTTCATACTGCATTACGGCGGTAATGCGGAAGTTTTCGTTGGTATCGACGTTGGTGACCCAGAACTCCCGCCGGTCGCCGACCTGAGCCGGGGTGGCGGGGACTGTTTCGGGAATGTTGGTTTTGCCCTCAAGCCGTTCAGCGAGTTCAACCGGGTTGTTGAAGGGCACCACAGATTCTTCAAGAATGCCAAGGGTTTCCCAGGCGCCGGAAGAAGCCGGAGCAGACGTCACCATGGGGGCCGGGGTGGAGCCCGGGGGTACGGGGGTGGTGTTTCCCCATTCCGACGGGGTGTTGAATGCCGGAGATTCGGTCGGCCAGTAATCGACAAAATCGGTGGGCAGGATATTGCTGCCTTCTTTATAGGCCCAATATCCTACGCCAAGACAGGCAAGCAGACAACAGCACAGAATAAGCACAATTGCAATAATGGCAATCAACCATTTTTTACCAGAATCCATCATATCCTCCAGTGATTAAAGCGGCTAACAGGGTGAAAATTATACTCTAAAATGCGCCTTTACCCCGCAATGCAACCCAAACGGTGCGAACCAGGATTTGTAAATCCAACCAGATGGAGTAATGCTGCACGTAATAAAGGTCGTCTTCGGTGTGGAGATGCATGGGGCGGTCACTGCGACCGTTCACCTGCCACCAACCGGTCATACCCTGAGGAACGACAAAACGTTTCCTTTGCCAGGGTTCATATTTATCTACGAGTTCTGGCATTTCAGGTCGCGGACCAACCAGGCTCATTTCGCCACGAACGACATTTAAAATCTGAGGAAGCTCGTCCAGGCTTTTGCGGCGCAGAAAACGCCCCACCCGGGTGACACGGGGATCATCGGGGATCTTATGGATTTCATGACCCTGGGCATCTTTTTTGGTGACCTGAGACTGCAATTTATCAGCGCCGACAATCATGGTGCGGAATTTGAACATGCGGAAAAGCCGGCCATTTTCGCCAACCCGCAGAGGGCAATAGAAGATGGGGCCGGGGCCTTCGAGTCGAATGGCGAGGGCAACCAGGCCCATTGCCACCAGGGCAAACGGAAAGCCAATAACGCAGATGAACAAATCAAAGGCGCGCTTGATCATGCGTTGATATTCTGAAAGTGCGGGAGCGCGCAAATCGAGCATGGGGATGCCGGCAAAATCTTCAACGGCAGCCCGGTGCATGGTCAGGGAGAAGTAGTCAGGGATCACCCAGACGCGGACGGGCAGGTCGTGAAGGATGGAGACCATCTGATTGAGGCGCTGGTAGGCCGAGAGGGGCAGGGCAATGATGATATCTTCAATTGATTTTTGCTGAACGATATCGCGTACCTGGTCCAGATGACCGAGAACACCCGGCGCAGACTGCTTGGTGGGGCTGTCATCCAGAAAGCCGGTAATTTCCAGACCGAGGAAAGGCTGCTGTTGAATTTGCTGCTCAAGGCGGCGGCCCACCACACCGGCGCCCAAAATCAGGACGCGGCGGCGCTGGAGGTTCCGCGACCACTGACGGCGAAAAGCCAGGCGGACAACGCCCCGCCAGACCAGCATCGCCAGCCAGGTGGTGACCACAAAGAGCAAAAACAGGAACCGGGAGGTTTCGCGATAAGAGAAATACAGGATTCCTGCCATGGCCACAGCCGACAGGATGGAGCCGAGGGTCAGGCTGCCAAACTCATCAACCACCCGCAGATTGCGGCGGCCATCATAGACCGAGAAAAGCAGCAGGACGCCAACCCAGATGATGGGGAACGCCAGATAGAGGCCCCATGGAAGCACCACTGGGGCCAGCACTTCCTTCACAAAGGACCATTCATTGAGCGCATAGCGGATAGAAGCAGATAAAAACAGCATGGCCGCCACAAGGGCGGCATCGAGCAGCATGGAGAAAACGGCAAAATTTGCAGAAAAGCGCCTGAACATGGCTTGATTTTACATCATATCGGGGTTTTGCGGGTCTTCGAGCGGTGTGCGGCGCAGGCCAAGGGCCTGCAGCAGGATGAGCACCACAAAGCGGGGATAGCCGAGGAGATAGCGGCGCCAGAGGCGGGAAGGTTCGCTGAACAGGCGGAAGAGCCATTCGAGCCCGCTGCGTTGAATCCAGCGCGGCGCCTGGGGTTTGATGCCAGAGAGGAAATCAAATGCGGCGCCAACCCCAACCAGGACCGGGACATCGAGGCAATTGACCCAGGCGGACATCCAGCGCTCCTGGCGCGGCGATCCAATGCCCACCCAGAGGATATCGGGATGGGCAGATTGTATTTCTGCTTGCATCGCCTGTGATTCCGTGTCTGTGAGGGGACGGAAGGGCGGCGAGCAGGTGCCACAGACCTGCAATCCGGGGAAGCGAGCTGAAAGGCTGGCGGAAAGCTGCTCTGGCACACCTGGCGCGCCACCGTAAAAGTAGTGGCGCCAGCCGGGCTCCAAGCCGGCCTGACAGGCCGCAGCTAAAAGGTCGGGGCCGTAAACCCGTTCCACCGTGGGATGTCCGGCAGCGCGCAGCAGCCAGACAATCGCCATGCCGTCGGGCGTGGTGAGGCCGCTGTGATTATAGATGGGCCGCAGCTCGGGATGATCCACACATTCCATGATGGCATGAGCGGGGGTCAGGCAAATATAATGCGGTTGGCGGCTGGCGATCCAGGTCTGAATGGCTGACAGGGCATCGGCCATGCAGATGGGGTGAACGCCTACGCCCAACAGATTGACGCGCGGCGGCAGTTTCATAAGCGCGCCATTCCGTCTGGCAGCAAGGGGGCCACTCCGGCAGCCCAACGGGCATAGCCAGCTTCGGCGGTGTAGTGCTGCTCAAACTCGAGCCGAGCACCTGAACGGAGAGCGGGTAAATCGGCAGGCTGGGCTAAGATTGTCTCTATGGTAGATGCCCAGGCTGATGCGTCGCCTGCCGGTGCCAGCCAGCCCGTCTGACCGGGGATTACCAGAGACTGCATGGCGCCCAGATCTGAGGCCAACACAGGGGTGCCGGCGGCATAGGCTTCAATCAATACACGCGGGAGACCCTCATAGGATATTGAAGGAAAAACTAAAAACGCGGCGCGCTGCAGGATGCCAGCGACTTGCTCCCCAGGTACAGCACCCAACCAACGGATGAGTGGATTTGCCATAACTGCGGCTTCCACCTGTGCAGACAGTGGGCCGTGCCCAACAATCCATAACGGCAAACGCGAGGAGAGCTGATTCCAGGCAGTCAACAACGTTTCTATCCCCTTTTGAGACGATAATCGCCCAATAAATACGGCATAACCGCCAGAACCATCGCCGGGGGCGCCGGGGTCCAGTAGATAATTGGGGCGGACAAACATTCTGTCTGCAGGGAGGCCGCCGGCAATGAATTTTTGGCGGGCAAACTCAGTGAGGACAAAGTACCGACTGATCCGCCGATACCAGACTCCGCGCAGGCGGTTGAGCCAGAGCATCAGAGCCAACGTGAGGCTGCCGGTGCGGCTGCTGCGATAACAGACATGCCGGACACCAGGGAGGGCGAAGGCCCGGCCCAGGCAATCTTCACAGACCTGGTCTTTGCGGAGCAGGAAGGCGTTCAGGCAGAGCAGGCGGTAGTTATGCAAGACCTGGATTACCGGAACATGATGGGCGGCAGCGGCATCGTACAACGCCGGGGAGATCAGTGGGAAGGTATTGTGGGCATAGACCAGATCGTAGGGTTCGGCAGACAATAACTCACCTACGCGTCGGTAAGTTTCAAGGGACCAGATGGTACGCAGGGCGGTGCGCAACTGTCCCAGGTGCTTGATCCGATGGTTGTCTTCCTCATATGTAATCACCTGGTGCCCATGGGAGCGCAGCAAGGCAGCATCGGCGGCGAAACAAACATCTTCGCCGCCGGGCTGTTGGTAGTGATTGTGGGCAACCAGAATCCGCAGGGGCATGATGAAAAGAAGCCGGGGTCAATTTTCATTTGACCCCGGCTCAACTCCTAACGCAAAACCAACGGCAGGGTCAGACGGAAACCCTCGCCAACGGCGGCATTGATGATGAAATTGACTCCGGTGGCATTCGGGGCCACCGTGACGGTGCGGCTGGGAGGATTGAAGGTATAAGATTGGTAAGAGGGAGTGACGATGTAGGTACCGGCTGGCAGGTTGTTGAATGTATAACCACCACCAGCGTTTGTTGTGGCTGAAGACACGTAGCCCCCGCCGGGAGAGGCCGTCAGGGTTAACATAACGTCTCCTACAGGCAGGGATAATGGATCCATGACCTGCCCTGAGATGGAATACATGGGATCGGTGGTGACATGCCCGATAACATCTTGAACAAATGCATCCGGAGGCACATTAGCAACCAGGCTGGGCGGCTCAAACAAATAGCCGCCCAGGCTAAACGAAAGCGAATAGACGCCATAAGACAGACCACTGAAAGCGTAGAATCCATCCTGGTCTGTCATGACAGTGGCTCCAGTGTTCAGCGAGACAATCACACCCGCCAGGCCATCGCCAGATTCTTTTTTGACGTACCCCTGGATTTCATAAGTCAAATTGGAGAAAACCGGGCTGGTGCGATAGGGGAGATAGTCTACGCGATCGGTTACGGTGACTCCGGTGCCATCTGGATTGGCAGAATGCGTTGGGCCATAGATTGAATCCCACCAGTTATACTCAGCAAAAATGGTCCAGTTGGTGGATGCGTTGTTGATACCATAATCTGTGTTGAACAACAGGTCGTTATCGGTAATCTGTACCTCAAGAATACCTGTAGAAGTGTTGGGGTGGCCGTAGATATGGGTGCCATTATCTATGAATAGATTATGGTGAATATAAGACTCGATATCGCCCGGGCCGTCCGCCCAGAGCGAGAGCCCGGTGACATTATTGATAAAGATGCTGCCGGTGATTTCTGGCGAAATGGATGTGTTGACGGGGCCGCTGTAGTAAATATAGACACCATCCAGCGAGTACTGCATATAGGAGTTCTCCAGCTTTGTAGCACTGGATTTCAGGTAAAGGCCAGCCCAATCGCCGGGGGCGGGTAAAGTGGCGTTGCCGTCTCCATTGGTATCACCACCGACAGAATCATTATGGATTGAAGTAAAGATCACCGGCTCCGAAGGGGTGCCCTGGGATTCGAGGTCACCAAAGGCATCCAAATAGAGTCCGTCACCAAACTTAACAATAGAGCCGGAGGGGAAGACCAGCTTGGTTTTGGTCGGATAAAGTGGATCTGCCAGCGTCCAACCAACAATCAGGTTGTTATCAACGTAATATGGCTGTCCATTGATGTAGATAACCAACGGGTAGCCGCCGGCCACAGCAAAGGGCAAGTTTTGATACGTTGGCAAAGCGCATGGAATGGGGGTTAAGAGATCGCAATCTGGATTAAAGACCCCGCCCAGGCCAAAGGCAGCGCTGTTGCTGTTCACCACCCGAACAGCATCGGGACCATTGCCTACCACAGGTTGTGCCTGAGATACTGCTGCCGGATGCGGCTGCTGCATGGCTTGCTGAACTCCGGGCAGATCAAAATCAGGAGCATCGAGTGTTGGCACAGGCAATGATTCGATATTCTGATCAGAAAGCTGGCTGCCAACATTTGTCATCAGGTTGCCCCCAACGAACTGAGGAAAAGCTGTTCCGCCCAGGAAAATTGGATAATAATAGGTATCCTGGAAAGTTACATTGGTTAATGTGGGAATTGAGACACCAGTTGTTATCGAACGATTCGGTGGCGTGCCAGAGTCTTTAACAGCAAAGGTAGTTAGATCATAATAGTTATGGTCAAAAAGGAGATTGGTCAACCCGGCATTGATATTGCCTCGACCATTTTTACCAATTGCCAGGACCATGCCGACCCAATTGTCGGCAAAAGTGCTGTCGGTGATCTGGGGATTGATGTGTTCGTTGGGCAGACCGGCGTAATAATACGCCACGCCAGCGGTAGCATATTTGACGATCAGATGATGAACGTTGTTGACCTTTCCAGGGGTATCTGAGAACCAGATTGCATCCCAATATCCGGCATAGGGCTGCGTTGCCCCGCCATCGGCATTGGTATCTCCGGCATAAGTGTCATCAGTATAGGCGGTGAACACGATTGGATGATTCGCATATGACTCAAAATCCAGGAGGCCATAGATATGGAGCACTTCGTCATAATCCACCTTGACGATGGTGTCGGCGGGGATTTGAATAACGCTATTCCAATCCTGCTCGAGCAGATCTAGAACCACATACGGGAAGATGGCGCTGTCTTCGCCGACCACCTCCCGCCAGACTGTGGGAGAATGTGTGAAGGAAGCGCACCACTGGCCGCCAAGCCCAATGGCGGGATGAGTGTGATTTGTGAAGGTATTTGCATTTGCGCCTGTGCCCCAAACCGGCTCGGAAGTACCGCCCAGATAAACCGGGAAGTCATCGTGCCCGGAAACGCCGGCGTAACCTTCAAAAGTATTGGCATTCATCACGGGCATGGCCGTACCAGAATATCCAATATAAGGGGCATTCAGATAACACAACGGCACGGAGGTGTACAGGCCGTATTCGTTCTGCTTGAGCTGGTTGTTGGAGATTTCGGAAGTAACATCGCCCAGGCCCAACAAGGTCATTTGAATGCCGATGATGTTGTATTGCAGCAGATTGCTGCGAATTTGCGGATCCAGATCGGTGTTCTGGGTAAAGACGGTTACGCCAGCGTAGGCATACTTCACAATGGCGTGATGAAAATCATTGACGCTATTTTCCAAATAGACTGAATCCCAATCCATGGGTGCCGGAGTGGTCGCAGAGCCATCGTGGTTGGTGTCGTCGTAGACATCATCACGGAGGGATGTGAATACGATTTGTTGAGAAGCATCGCTCTCTAAAATCAATTCGCCCTGTACATCCAGGTTGCGGAGCTGCTCCTGAGAAGCCTGTTTGAGTTGGAACTTAAAAATGGTGCTTGCGGGTACGGTGACCGAAGCATTAGAGGTCACAACGGTTGTCAGGTCAATCACATAGGGGAAGTATTTGCCGTTTTCACCCAAAACGCGGTACCAGGTGCCATCGGCGTTAAAGGTGCCCGCCAGGGCAATGGCCCGATAAAAGTTATTGGTGAAGGTGTTTGGAGACACTGTGTCATAGGTTGGGAAGGCGGTTCCCGCCAGGTAAATGGGATAGCCCGTTGAGTTCTTAAAGGTATTGCCGGTTAGATGCGGTCGGGAGGCCCCCAGGTCTGGAATGGTCTGGCTGTCAATCAGGGTGTACAGACCGTATCCATTGGCATCGAAGGTGCAATCGGTGATTTGCGAGGTGATATCGCCGTCTGAACTGGCCCATAAAGATACGCCGTTGTTACTGGATTTAAACTTGCTGTTGGTGATTGCGGGGGCAATCGGCGTCGTGTTCATATTGCGGACGGTGAGGCCCCAATTGGCATAACGGATTTCTGCATCGTGGAAGGTATTATTATCGCCATAAATAAAATAGCCTTCCCAGTCGGCCGGGGCCGGTGTGGTTGCCGAGCCGTCGTGGTTGGTATCACCGGCAACGGAATCGTCTTTGTAAGAGGTAAAGTAAATCGGAGATGACGAGCTACTCTGTAAATCTACCGTGCCAACGGCATCAATAAAGTAGCGGTAATAATTGGGGGCGCCGCCGCGGTCGAATTTGAAGACCAGGCCCGCGGGGACCGTAATATGCGCTGATGAGGTTACGGTGGTAAAGCCGGTAACTACATACGGGAAAATTGACCCCGAATCGCCCTCGATGGCAGCCCATTCATTAGGAACAGTACCACCCAGCTCATAGGGGTTCCAGACGCCCTGTAAGCCAACCGCCGGGTGGATATGACCCGCAAAAGTATTGCCTTCACGCTCAAACCAGTAGGTTGAACCGTTCAGGACCAGGGGGAAATAATCGTTATTTTGGAAGACATTGTAATTCAGTTTCGGCAGGGTAATATTTGGAGAGGTGGTCTCAAAATGCAACGCGGTCAGATTCTCTTCAAAGGTGTTGTTTTCAATGATCGGGTAGAGCGTTCCCTGACCGTTGTAAAAATTGAGGCCATTGGTTGCGTATCGAACAACGGCATTTGAAAATGGCGCCGAATCGTTATACAGGATAACAGCATTCCAATCGCCGGGGGCAGGCGAGGTGTCTGTGCCATCGCCGTTGGAATCTCCGCCGACGTCATCGCGCAGCGAGGTGAAGATGATCCGGTCAGATGGTGTGGCAGCAGAAATGTCGAGGGTGCCGGCGACTTCCAGGAAGGTGCCCTGTTCAAACTTTAAAATGGTACCGGAATCGGGAACTGTGACAACCGCGCCAGAGGTGATGGCCATATTATTCAATATGACATAGGGCATATCGAATGGTGTTCCAGAATTGGTACTTAATTGAGGAAGAGCGCCAGATGATGTAAAGTAGCCGCCCAGACCCACAGCCAGGCGTTGATTGGCTGTGGGGGAGCCGATAAATTGATTGTTGCTATACGTTGGGTAGGTTGAGCCGTTAAAGTAAAGGGGTAAAATCTCATTGGCCTGGAAGGTATTATTGCTCAAAGTGGGGCGCATTGAGCCGGAGCTGTTCGGCGAAGCCTCAGTGCCAATGCCAAACTTATTGTTTGAAAAGCTGTTACTCGAGATGTTAGAGGTGACGCCACCGGTAAAAGAACCCACCGTAAACAAGGTAATGCCAAACCAGTTTTGTTCGAAGGTGCTGTAGGTGATGGACGGGTTAATATCCACATTGGAGGCGTTATAGATGCCAATGCCCTGGGAGCTATAACGAACAATGGCGCGGTTGATTGAGGAGGTGCTGTCGTAAAGCCAGATTTGCGCCCAGTCATTCTTGGCGGGTGTGGTGTTGTTGCCATCCCCATTGGTATCGTGCGGGGTATTATAGACGGGGCCCTTGGAATCATCGCGCAGTGAAGTAAAAATTACTTCATGATCCTGCCCCCCTGTGGAATCTACGATGAGGGTACCTTGAATATCAATATAACGGCCCTGCTCGACTTTGACAACGGTTCTGTTAATGGCATGATTACCGCCTTGAATCGTCAGGGTGACTCCTGGCGCCACTGTCACATTAGATTGAATGACATAGACGAAGCCTTCAACCCAGGTCGTGTTGGTGGATATGGTGCCGTTGATACACTCCACCACAGGATCGTTGCAGTTGACCGCCGCCTGAACCGGTTGGGGTGAGACCGCCAGGGCAGCAATGATCAAGCTTAGAATAATCAGCCAGTTAAAGGGTCGACTGAGTTGCGAGCGACCTACGAATGATAATTGTTTCATTTTCCAGCCTCCGAAAAAGACTTGATAAATATTGAGCAGCATGAAGACTATCGGTATTCTATATCAATTATAGCCAAATTCTGGTCAATCTATAGATAACCAGAGGTAGCTTATCATTTTTGTTAACAGGTTAATGGTTTTTGAACTGTGCGAGAAACTCAAGCCGCAGGGTTTCTTTCTGAGTGCTATCCAGGTGAGCGATAGCAGGGCGAGGTATTCGAGCACCGCGCCAGTGTTGAACAAAGGTCTGGATTTCCATCGAATGCGCAGATAAATCACTGGATGCCAGGGGCAGGTTGAGCAAAAAAGGAGCGCCATCTGGAAAGTCGGTATCTTGGTAGGTTGTAATTACGGGCAGGCCAGAAGCCAGATATTCACGAACTTTCAACGGACAGGCCTCCCGCATGCCTTTGCGCTCCAGTGCGAGCGTGCCAATGCCAATATCCGACCGGGCTAACAGAGGGGTGTATTCTGCAGATCCAAGATACCCCTGAAGGTGGACATTGGGCGGGACAGTTCCCACCTCTTGAGCGGATGGGCCGATTACATCAAACTGCCAGGTTGGAAAAATTGAGGCCATCTGGAGCAGGCGATCCAATCCGTGCCAGTTGGCCGTCAGATCACGGGCAATTCCGGGATGCCCCATGAAGACCAGATGAGGTGATTCATTTTGCGGGGCGGGCAGTTCGGGATAATCAGCCAGAGAGATGCCATTGGCTATAACGGTTTGTGGGCCTGCCCAGGCAAACCGAGCGGCCAATTCGCGGGTGACAAATACCAGCCCGGCGGCGCCTTTCAACATCCTGGAACGCGTCAATTGATGGTAGGCAACCCGCCAGGCAGAGTAAGCCAGGCGGTTTTCAAGCTGATCATCGGTGTTGATCTCAAAAACAACCGGGAAGCGGCGGAACATCACCTCCAGCGCGGGGTAATAGGTGCCGAAGCGGGCATAAACGACATCCGGCTGCCAGTGTTCCATTTGGGCAATCAGTTGGCGCGCCTGCCGGTCACGGGTCAGAAAATTGCCGTTCAGCAGGGCGGTTACAGGCAGGGATGAGAGACCCGACCAAACTGGAAGCGCATGGGTGAGCGCAAAAATCTGCACATCGGCGCCCTGCTGCCGCCAGGCGCTTAATTGAGCGGCAAGTTTCTTCAGCACCCCGCTTTCCAGGCTCATGTTCCAATGGAGGTAATAAGCTATTCGCATCAATCACCTCTGACGATGACGGAATCTTTGCCAGAAGGAAAACAGTCCGGCCGCAAACAGAAGGTTAGCCGTTAAAACAGCAATGTTCATCAATGAAGGTTTTTTGAACAAGCGAATGATAAAAGGGGACTCTAAACGCCCGTGATAAGCCGCCCAAAGGTCTCGATACTGGCGGAATAAGGGGTCGGCAGTGAGTTGATAAAGCTGGTTAAGCAGATCAACATGGATGGCATGGTATTCTCCCGCTGGCTGTCCGAGGGCATCATAGGACGAATAGCCATTGGAGCGATTATAATCCGGCAGGCGAGCTTTGACAGCCCGTAAGCCCTGCTGGAGCAGAATTTGGGTCGCGGGATCAGAGGTGTAGTCAAAGTATTCCCGAATTCCAAGCCAGGTAAAAATCATCCCGTTCAGCACACGGGGTTGGGAACCATCCGAGCAGATGTACTCTTCGAACCACCAGCCATCCTCTGTCTGGTAAGTGAGGCCACCCTGCTCTACGGGGGTCTGCAAGGCGCGCAGAAGACTCCGGGCGGTCGTCAGGTAGCGTTCGTCAGCGGTGATTTTGTGCGCCCGCACCAGGACCTGCAATGCCTGACCATTGGCCATGGCTGAGCGCCAGGGGGGCGTCAGATTGTAATACCAGGGATTGGCATATTCATAAACCGCAAAATCACCTAAAATGACTGCATGATCTACCAACCAGTCGGCACAATGGATCAATTTTTTTAACGCGGTCAAATCACCCTGCTGATAAGCCTGCTCATATTCAAAAGCACGCTGGCAAATCGTGACCGGGTTGCGCTGACGCCCAACCCAGGCGCCTTGAAACTGGCCATAATTGACCCAGGGGACGCCGTCCGGGTCATCCTCGATTGTCGTTTCATTCGGCACATATCCTTTGATACTGCGATACGCTGAACGCAGATTTCTTTTGAGCCAGGGTTCGGTCAGCTCGCTCAAGCCAAACGCCAGAGCAGCGAGACCAAGCGCATTACGCAGCAGGGGGAATATTTTCGTCATGGGTTACTCCGGGAGCCTGGCCGCCTGAAGATGAGTTGCGGTTCCTCAAACGCGCCCAAGCCTGCTTAAGATCTGCCAGGGTGATCAGTCGAAATGCAAAGATACCAGCCCCGTAAGCCAGAGCCAGGGCTATCTTACCTGCCAACTGCAGCCAAAATGATTGAATGGACAGTCTATCCCAAAACAGGCCGCAGATAATGACCAACAGAGACAAGAAAACCAATGCCGCAATGCGAGAGTAGGCATATTTGACCGGGAAGTAATGCTGACCAGCCCAATATAAATAACCAAAGGTCGCCAGGTTGCCTGCCAGCGATGCCAGAACTGCACCCATGGCCCCGTAAGGTCCAATCAAGATAAGATTCAGGGCAATGGTGACAGCAGCACCTATTGCGGTTGCCAGGATGATATGATAGGTTTTGCGGGCGATGGAAAATCCCATGCCAACGATATCGCCGGCGCCCCAGACAACAGCAGCAAGCGCAACCCAGGGCACCAGAAGCGCTGATTCAAGATAGCGATTAGTCGCCAGAATAAGGATAGCTTCACGAGCAAACAGCGATAGAAGAACGGTGGCCGAAAGCGCCAGCAGCAGAAAATAGGTTAGAACAACTGAGTAAATCTTACGCGCCTGATCCTGGTCTTTTAATACCGAGAAAGCAAACATAGGCCAGGCGGTCATGAAAGCTGTGACCACAAAGCCGATGAGTGAACCAACCCGGGTTCCAGCTCCCAACAGGGCAATGTCTTCCAATGTCCCCAGGCGGACCATGAAATAACGGTTTGAGGAGTTCAAAACCCACATGCCCAGACCGGCAGGTACAATGGGCAGCCCAAAGGTCAAAATGGGGCGCAGCCAGTGGGCATCAAATTGACGGCCGAAATTTCCGTGCGTCAACACAAAGCCAATCGCGGCCTGTGCAGCAGCACCCAGCCAGAGGGCCCAAAAGACACCTTTCAAGCCAAGGTCAAAGACAGCTACCAATAAGATCGTCAGAAGCATTTGAACCAGGGCCGCAAGACCGGCTAACAAGGCATACCGCCGGGCGCGAAAGTTCAAGCGGAGGGTTAGCGCCACAATGTTATTCAGTAAGGTGAAAGGCACCGTAGAGATGCCAATTTGAAAATAGACAGCCAGTTCGGGTCTGTCGAAAATCAAGTCACACACGGGGGCGGCAAAAATTACCAATAGCGCGCAAATGGGTACAGCGACCAGGAGTTGAAACCAGAACCAGGTGGATAACAGGCTGCGGCGCGCCTCATCAGAATTTTGTTCGTAGTATTCGCGCGCAACGCCGTTGTTCAGGCCCAGCGCCAGGATTGTGAAAGCAACTGTCGTTGCTGTCAGAATCAGGTCTTGAATGCCAAAATCTGATTTAGACAGAAGGCGGGCATACACCGGAAACAGCACCAGGCCAATGAGCTTTTGCAGGGCACTGGCCAGGCCATAATACAGGGTATCACTGGAAAGTTGACGGAGTGATCGCAGCATCTTAATATCAGATCCGGATCAGTGAGCGAAGGCGTTGGCGCCAGATTGCATCGCGGCGGGAATGATCCTCGGCGTGGATCCAGGCGGGGATGTGCAATTGGCGGTGAAAGGTGGGGGTAAAGTCGTAAGCTGCGATGCCCTCTGGCTGGAGCCAGGAGAGGATCTGGCGGGTGATTTGAAGGTGGTCGTGATGTGCTTCGGCATAAGGCCGCCCGGCTTCGGCCAACCGGCGGCGCAGGTCAAGGTCCAGGATAACTGCGCGCAGGTGGTCCGAGAGGGTTTCACGGGTGATGTTGACGGCGGGACAATCAGGCGCAACCTGGGCATAGGCAGCCGGGTAATGGACCAGCACTGCGCAGCCGGCAGCCATGGCCTCAGTGGAAAGGACGCCAACCGTGTCAGCATACAGCTCATCCACCACAATGTCTGCATCGGAGAGCATTTCTCGGACCTGGGCGTTGGGCGCGTTTTCAATCAATTGAAAGTCAAAATCGACGCCGGCGTTATGTAGATTTTCAACCGCTGCAAGGATTTCAGGTGTCCCTTTGCCAACCCGCCAACTAGGTGCGTGAAGTACACGAGGGCGAGGACGCAAGGGGATGTGGCAACGGTACTGCGACAGATTCAGGGGGATGGTCATGCGCATATAGGGGCGGGTTTGAAGCTGTCCGTTGCCGGGTTGCGAGAGGATGATATTGGCATGCTGTTCGGCTGCTCGAACACGCCGCAGCCTGGCCGGCAAACCCTCAATCTCGCGGGCACGGATGCCATCAATGAAAGGTTGGACTTCGGCTGCGAGGCCAAGCGATTGCATTTCCTGTTGAAAGGGATACCAATGGCGGGTGTCGCTGCCAAGAAATATTGAGACAAGTTGTTTGCCCGCCTGTCGAACGCGACGGTAATCTGCATAACGGGGTAAAAATGAAGTACCGAATAGATAAATAAAGAGATCGGTCTGTGGGAGTAAATCGTTAAAAAGCCGGGCGCGATAAGCGCGGCGGCGAAGTTCACGCCGGGCCTTGGCAAGCGGGTTGGTTGGATTGAGGGGCAGGTTCAATGCTTCATCAATGACGCAATCATAAGACGCGTCAAGATAAAATGGGTGGCGGGATGTCACCACAGTATAGACCTCGTGGCCCAACTGCCGAAAGCCGCTGGCGTAAGTCGCGGCAAGACTGGCAATTTCGGTCAGGCCAATGCAGATACGCATGGTCAGGAACGCTCTCCGGGCAGTGGATCGGGGAAGGTGTATTTGAGGTAGAAACTCTTCGGCACACGGTTGAGGCGGTAAAGCGCCCAGAACAGCGGGCGCAGAAATTCAAACGTTTTCTTATAGGAAGGATAGTCGCGGTAGGTTTTGCGCGGCTGCTGCATCAGTTCATCCAGTTCAACCTGGGTGTATCCCAGGCGCTTGATGACCATCTCAACCAGTTCGGGGTCATAGGTTTGGGGCTGTGCAATCAGTTCGAGGCCCTGGTCACGGGTGATCTGACCGGAACGAACCAGAGCGGCGTAGCCCAGTAAGCGGGTATCAATACCGTAGCGCTGCGGCATGAAGAAGGTATGCCAAAAGGCGGTAAAACGGTTTTCAAGGTGATGCCCGCCGTACCATTCCCAGCCCAGCTCACGGGTAAGAAGGGTCATGGCGTCTTTTTTAACGTAATCCATATAGTAGAGCGGGCGGATTTTTTTCAAGCTGAGCACGGCTGTCCATTTGAGGAAGTCACCTAAAAGCATGTTGGGATAGGTGCGCATGGGCACAGTGCCAAACTGGCGGTGCACGCTGCGGATGTAACGCCCGTCCATGTAGATCCAGCCCAGCGGAGAAATGCCCTCAGTACGAAACGAGTGGCCTTCAAAGATGTATTGAACGCCATATTTCTCGGCCGCCATATTCAGGACGGCAGCCAGGCCGATATCTGTAGGGGCTTCAACATCGGGCACACCGGCGCGCAAAAAGGCACGGTAGATATCATCGTATTCTTTATTATCCACGACATAAGTATAGAGATCGACATCCAGTTTTTTGAGGACATCGTGAATGTTTTCAACGGCAGTGGTGGAGTTCCAGGTGTTATCAAAATGAACGGCGAGCGGGCGCAAGCCCAACTGGACGGTGCGATAAAGGAGATAAGACGAATCACAACCGCCGCTGACGCCAACAATGACATCGTATTTTTTGTGACGACCAGCACGCTTGATCTGTTCAGCAAGGGCCTGCAAGCGGGCTTCGCCCTCGGCGCCGGTAGGATATTCGGCATTGAGCCGGTCATGTATATGGCAGTAGTTGCAGACGCCCTGCTCATCAAAAGTGATGTTTGAGATGGTTTCATCATAAATACAGCGAGAACAACGTCGAGTCATAACAGCTCCTCAAGATAAAACCGCTTCGAGTTCCTGGCGGGTGGGGAAATTAATCAGTACTGCCCGGTTGCGGCCAAAATAAACCACCATACTGCCTGCTGCACAGGCAGAGGCGCCGGCCTTCACGGCGTCGGCAAAATCGGGCAGCTTGCCAGCGCCACCGCTGGCAATAACGGGCAGGTCCACAGCACGGCAGACGCGCTGCAACAAATCAAGATCATAGCCGGATTGGGTGCCATCTCGGTCTATGGACGTTAAAAAGATTTCGCCGGCGCCTAATGATTGAGCCTGTTCAGCCCAAGCAACGGGATCTAAACCGGTGGGTTTGCGCCCCCCACGGGTATATACCTGATAGCCGCCCAATAAGCGGTGGCGCACGTCCATTGAAACAACGATGCTCTGACTGCCAAATTGATCTGCGGCGGCACGGATGAAGGCAGGGTTTTCGATTGCATAGCTATTAATCACCACCTTCTCTATGCCTATGCGCAATATCTCGCGGATATGTTCAATTGAACACACCCCACCCCCATAGGCCACCGGCATAAAGCACTCGCTGGCTATTTCACGCAGCGTATCCCATGGCGGCGGGTGAGCCGCTGGTGTGGCAGTAATATCCAGAAAAACAAGTTCATCAACTTCTTTCTCGTTATAAATGCGGACCGCATTAATGGGATCGCCAATATAGCCGGGATTTTTGAACTGGACTGTTTTGACCAGCGCCCCCTGCTGGAGCAATAAACAGGGCATGACGCGAGTTCTCAGCATGATGGCAGCTCAACGAAGTTCTTCAGGAGGCGCATTCCGAAGCGATGGCTCTTTTCGGGGTGAAATTGGGCCCCCATGATATTTCCCCGCTGCACCATTGAGGCAAAGTCATATCCGTAGGTGGTAGTGGCCAGGACATCTGCCGCATCATGGCAGGCAAGGTGGTAGGAGTGGACAAAGTAAAAGCGAGTTTCGCCCTCAAAGCCAGTGGTCAGGGGCGCAGGGCGGCAAAAGTTTACGGTGTTCCAGCCCATGTGGGGGATTTTGAGGTGTGATTGTTCGGGAGGAAAATTGAAGCGTACTGTCTCTGCATCCAGCCAGCCCAAACCGGGGCATTGACCTTCTGCACTGCACCGGGTGAGCAACTGCATACCCAGACAGACACCCAGTACCGGGATGCGGTGCTGAAGCGCAAGTTCGTTGAGCAAATCCAGCAATCCCAGGGAGGCTAAACGAGTCATGCCGTGATCAAACGCACCAACGCCGGGCAGAATCAATCGATCGGCGCGGCTAATTTCCTGTGGGTCGGAAGTAATCAGGGCGGCATGGCCGATTTTTTTCAACATATTTTGAATTGAGCCCAGGTTGCCCATGCCGTAGTCCACAATGACGATCATACAGAAGGCTCCACTGTATGCCGCAGGAAGTGAGCTGGATTACCAACAACCACAGTATTTTCGGGCACATCATGAAGCACAACGGAACCGATCCCGACCAGGGAACGGGAACCGATTGAAACGCCGTTAATGATGGAAGCATTGGAACCCAAATAACAGCAGGCGCCAACATTGACCTGGCCCGAGACACAAACGCCGCCAGCAAGACAGGTAAAATCGCCAATTATGTCATCGTGGCTGATGATTGTGTTGGGCAGGATAATCACATGGCGCCCGACATGAGCGTGGGAAGCAATGGTCACCTGAGGCAAGACGACTACCCCCGATTCCAGGCAGGCTGAACGAGAGACACTGGCGGTGGGATGGATGATTGTTTCGAAACGATCATCTGGAATGCCCGCCTGCGCTATAATTTCGGGCTTACGCCAAAAATTTCGTTCACTGCCAATGCCATTGACAAAGGAACAATCTGTCAGTGCAAGCGCCTTGGATACCCCCCCCAGCACCGGAATGCCTGCGATAGGCTGGTTCCAGAGGCGACTGTCATCATCCAGAAAGCCAACACAATCATAAATCGGTTCCCCGGCAGAGGCATTGATATCGCGGATGGTGTCCAGGATATCCACACAGTTACCGCCCGTACCGAAGATCACAATTTTGCGCGTCATGCCTGCTCCTCAACAGCCTGCCGCAAGCTGGCTGCAATCAGGTCCAAATCCGCGAGGGTCAACTGAGGGTATAAGGGCAGGGTCACCGTCTGGCAGAAAGCCTTGTGAGATTGGGGGAGCTGACCAGAGACATACCCAAAAGTACGCTGGTAGAAGGGCTGGTCGTGAAGGGCATAGGTGCCCAGGGTGGTTTCCACACCCAGTTCACGCATACGGGCTATCAGACGGTTGCGGTTAAGGCGATCGTCCAAAAGGATGACAAAGGATTGATAGATATGTCCGCCCCATGCAGGATTCAAGGGAAGCTGAACGCCGGGGATATTGGCCAGGCGGGCGCAGAGCAGGGCAGCCAGACTGCGGCGTTCAGAGATTAACCAGGAGAGCTTTTCCATTTGGGCGACGCCCAGGGCGCCCTGAATATCGCTGAGGCGGTAGTTGTAGCCGGCAGCTTCATAGCGGAACCAGAAGCCATCTCTTACACCGCCGTGACTGCGCAAGAGACGAATGCGGTCAGCAAGCGCGTCGTCGTTGGTGGTAATCATGCCACCCTCACCGGTGGTGATCACCTTGCGGGGATGAAAACTAAAGCAGCCCAGGGTAGTCAAATTGCCGCAAAATCGATCGTGATAGGTGGTGCCGATGGCTGTAGCAGCATCTTCAATCACGGGCAGGTTATGGCGGTCGGCTACGGCTTGAACAGCATCCCAATCGGCGGCGCAGCCAAAGGCATCGACACCAATGATGGCACGTGTTCTGGGGGTGACCTTGCGCGCAAGGTCGTCCGGGTCAATAGTCAAGGTGTCGAGGCAGATATCAACAAGGACAGGGACAGCGCCCTGTTGAACCACGACATTGGCTGTTGCGGGGAAGGTAAAGTCGGCAACCAGCACTTCATCACCGGGGACAATATCCAGCGTGGCCAGAGCCAGGTGAAGGGCGGTTGTACAGGAGCTCATGGCAAAGGCATGGCGGCAGCCAACATAATCGGCAACGGCCTGTTCAAATTGGGCGGTTTTAGGGCCCTGAGTCAGGTAGCCAGTAGATAAAACGCTGGCGATTTCTTCCAGCTCACGATGATCGGTGAAGGGGATATTCAATCGCAGCATCAGGTCACCCGCGCCGATAATATTGAAGATACCAATCCACGGTGGCAGCGAGGTCTTCATCACGAATTGCATTGGGCGTAAAGCTGGTCAACTCGCGGAGCAGGCTGACATCGCCGCGGTGGCGGCGCACATCACCGGGGCGCTCGGGAGTGTGAATAACGGGATGGTTAGCGGCGTCCATCACATGCAGCAAACGGCTTACCAGGTCATTGATCGTAATCTCCTGACCGGTGGCAACATTCACGACCCGGCCGCGGGTAGCAGGTGATTCGTAGATGCGCACCATGGCTTCGGTGGTATCGCGGACGTAAATATAATCACGGGTTTGCAGGCCATCGCCATATATTTCTACAGGCATGCCATGGAAAACCCGGGAGACGACAATGGGAATGATGCCGGCGTAAGAGCCCGGATTTTGTTGTGGGCCGAAATTATTGAATGGGCGCACAATTGCCGTGTCGATGCCAAAGGTTTGATGGTAAGAGAGGACAATCTGATCGCCGGCAGCTTTGCTGGCAGCATAGGGTGTGGTGGGGGCAAGCGGATGACTCTCGTCCATTGTGGAATAAAGCGCTGAGCCATAGGCCTCAGAAGAAGAACAATGAATCAGGGTTTCAAAGGCACCCCAGCGAGCCAACTCGCAAAAGGTGAGAGCAATTTGGACATTGGTTTGTACCGTCCAGGCTGGATACTCCAGCGAGGTAGGCAAAGGAATGACCGCCAGATTATAGACCACATCAATCTTGTGGGCATTGACAACGCGCTGCATGGCTGCGAGGTCAGAGGCATCCATCCGCAAAACCTGCACATCGGGGTAGGTCTGACGAACTGCGGTGAGATTTTGCTCGGAGCCGAGAAAGAAGTTATCCACAATCACAAGAGAAGCCGGGTTCTCCGAGAGGATTCGCTGGGCCAGGTTGCTACCAATAAAACCGGCGCCACCGGTGATTAATATGTATTTGCCAGTGAGTTTCATTGCTTTATTCTCCAAGATGAGAGCGGCCTAATGACCAAAGCTGGATGCCAGCCGCCTGAGCCTGTTCGGGCGTGTATAAATTGCGGCCATCAATCAAAAGGGGATGAGTAAGTGAATTTGCCAGGGCGCCAAGGTCCAGTTTGGCATATTCACGGTGACGAACCATCAGGACAGCAGCCTGACATCCGGCAGCCCTTGAAAGTATATCCCCCTGGTAGGGTGAGACATAAGGATCGTGGATGGCAGATGCAATGCCACGGCGAGACAATTCAGACACAAGGGCTGCGCTGGGACTATTCCGGGTATCGTCTGATTCTTCGAGATATGCAAAACCCAGCACCAATACACGGGCATTGGATGTGGGCAGACCCGACTGCTGCAAGGCACGGCTTAATAGATCGGCAATATGATGGGGCATAGACTCATTCACCGCTCGCGCTGCGGGGATCAATCTTAAAGGGGTCTCAGATGCGTGGGCGCTATACGCCAAAAGCCAGGGATCTTTAGGAATACAATGCCCGCCCACGCCTGCGCCGGGAAGATGCATGTTGCGATAGGGGGTCTTGTTCACCAGTTCGCGCACCCGCCAAACATCGCCGCCAGCGGCTTCACAAATCAGCGCGACTTCATTGGCAAAGGCAATTTGAACATCACGATAGGCATTTTCGGCGGTTTTGACCAGTTCGGCGGTTACCAGATCAGTTTCATCCAAATCGGCATGGACGATCTGACGATACAAAGTGGCCATCACAGAGGCAGTCTCAGGAGTTTGACCGCCCACGACCCGACTGAGATTGCGGAGATTGGAGAGGAGTTTCCCTGGCATAACTCGTTCAGGGCAATGCCCAAGGAAAAAGCCTATTCCGGCTCGCAGGCCGCTGATTGATTCTAGAATAGGCTGCACCAAAGCCGACATTGTCCGGGGAGCAATTGTGGATTCCACAACGACAAGCATTCCCGAGTGGAGCTCTGCACCCAACGACTGAAGGGCAGCTTTGAGCGCAGCATACTGCGGCTGGTGATTGGCGTCAATGGGTGTCTCAACTGCGATCAGGACGATATCACACTTGTGCAAATCAGCATAGCAGGTTGTTGCCTGCAGACGGCCAGATAACACCACATGGTTGAGCAAATCAGCAAGCCCGGGCTCATCTCCTTCAATTGGCAAAAGGCCCTGGTTGATTTGATTCACGCGCTCGGGTTGGATATCAATCCCCGTAACCTGGAAACCGGCTTCTGCATACAGGGCTGCTACAGGCAAACCAACATAGCCAAGGCCAATGACGCCCAGGCGAGCGGTATGGGTTTCAATTTTTGAGCATAATTCAGGTAGGCTCATAATATCCTAAAAGATAATCTGGCGCTGCGTTTCGCCTGATTCAACCAGGGCTAAGGCCAGGCGCAAGGCCGCCAGACCATCTTCGCCAGTTACGGCAACCGGCGCCTCGCCGCGCACAGCCTTTAGAAAGGCCTGCAATTCCAGTTTGAGCGGTTCATAACGTTGAATGGCAAAGCGCGTCATGCTGCCCTCTGAGACTCCAACCAGGGTTTGGAGAGCAGGCCAAGTGAGCGATGCAGCCTGGGCGTTTTCGTAAAAATACAAGTCTTGAGTCAAATCATCTACCCGGAACATGCCGCGTTCACCCAGGACCAAAACTTCGCGCAACTTTGTGGGGGTCAGCCAGTTGATTTCAAGGGCGCCCACAATACCTTCGGGGAAACGCAGCAGGGCAAAGAGCAAGTCTTCGTGTTCAGTATGAATGCGTTGCTCTGTCTCAGCATAAAGTCGAACCGGATCGGCACCTGCCAAAAAGCGCATGATGTCCACGTCGTGAGGTGCCAGGTCAACTACTACACCGACATCCCGAATACGAGCGGGGAAGGGTCCTGCACGGCGGCAAAAAATCTGGAAGATGCGGCCCAGATCGCCAGCGACGAGTTTTTGCTTGAGCGCCTGGATGGCAGGGTTGAAGCGAACGACATGGCCGACAGTCAGCACACGGTTTAGGCGATGGGCCGCCTCAATCAGGGCTGAACCCTGTTCCAGCGTGGCCGCAATTGGCTTTTCAATCAGCACATGGGCGCCAGATTCCAGTGCTGCCATGGCTACTTCGTAATGAAGTGCGGTGGGGACAGCAATACTAACCGCCTCAGGCCGCTCTTTATCCAATAACTGCCGAAAATCAGCATAGGCATTGACACCGAACTGCCCGCCAATTGTTTGAGCAGTGGCAAGATTTTCATCAGCCACGGCAATCAGTTCGGCATCTGGTAACTCATTATAAATTCGGGCATGGTTACGCCCCATCGATCCAACGCCAATTGCAGCCACTCGGGTCATCATCTAAGCTCCCATGAAGGTATTGATCGCATTAACAACGGTTTCCAAATCTTCCTGGCTCAGGCCTGGATGCACCGGCAGGGACAGCACTTCTGTTGCGGCTTTCTCTGTTTCGGGCAGGGTTTGATTGTACCCCAACTCATCTACATAGAAGCGCTGCTGGTGAATCGGAACGGGGTAATAGACTTCTGAACCGATGCCCTGTTCTTGAAGCGCAGTGCGCAAGGCGTCGCGCCGGCCGCCAGGGACGCGAATGGTATATTGATGGTACACATGTACATAGCCCTCGGGCGTGAAAGGAATCGTGACCCCGTGCAGATGGGCATTATAGTAGGTCGCGTTGGATTGACGTTTTTGGTTGAATGCAGGCAGCTTCTTCAACTGCTCCAGGCCAATGGCGGCACAGAGATCGGTCATGCGGAAGTTGAAGCCCAGTTCGTCGTGATAATAGCGGCGGCGCATGCCATGGCTGCGAATGACGCGGCATTTTTCATTCACGGCCTCATCATCGGTGGTAATCATGCCGCCTTCGCCGGAGGTCATGTTTTTGGTTGGGTAGAGGGAGAAGGTGCCGGTGCCAAAGGCACCCGCTTTACGGCCTTGAAACTCAGCGCCGTGGCTCTGGCAGGCGTCCTCAATCAGAATGAGGTTATGGCGTTCAGCGATGGTGCGCAGGGCAGCCATATCACAACAAAGGCCAAAAAGATGCACAGGAAGAATCGCCCGGGTACGGGGGGTGATGGCGGCCTCAACCTGATTAACATCCAGATTGAAAGTGTGAGGGTCAATATCGACAAAAACCGGACGCGCACCGGCATAAATGACGCTGTTGGCGGAGGCGATAAACGTAAAAGCAGAGGTGATCACTTCATCGCCTGCTTTGAGACCATGCGCCAGCATGGCGACATGGAGCGCGGTTGTGCCAGATGAAGTAGCGATGGCAAAACGTGTTCCGCACATTTGCGCAAAGGCTTCTTCAAAGGCCTTGACACGAGGGCCCTGGGCCAGGATACCCGAATCCAGGACTTCCATAACTGCCTGTTTTTCTTCAGGCCCAATCATAGGTTTGGCAATATTAATCATCGGTTTGCTCCCAAATGGATTTGAGGAATTCAATTTCAGCGCCGCACTGCGGGCACCCCGCAATGACTTTATCGCCGTTGATGGAACGCAATCCCAGCGTTTGCCCACAGGGGCAGACAAAACCACGCAGGCGGGCTGGATTGCCGAAAACGAGGCCATAATCTGGAACGCTGCGAGTGACAACGCTGCCAGATCCCACCATTGCCCAGCGACCAATGGTAATTCCGCAGCGAATGGTTGAATTGGCTCCTAAAGCTGCGCCGCTGCAAATACGCGTTTCAGAGAGAACCCAGTCCGTTGCAGCCTTCAGGGATCCGTCTGGATTAATGGCGCGGGGGCGCATGTCATTGGTGAAGCAGACATGGGGGCCAACAAAGACGCCATCTTCCAGCGTTACGCCATGAAAAACTGAGACGTAGTTCTGGATTTTGACATTACTGCCAATCTGCACACCGGCATCGATGTAAACGCCTTTGCCAATAATGCAGTTTTGGCCGATGATGGCGCCTTCGCGAACCTGGGCCTGATGCCAAATACTGGACCCTTCGCCAATGACGGCGCCGCTAGATACATCTGCAGTAGAATGAATACGCACGGGCATAAATACCTCACTTCAATGATTCGATATAGTCTGCCGGCACTTGCCGGGATAACTGGGTTAAGAGTGCTTGAGCCGCTGTCAGGTCTCCGGATTCGGTATACCAATCTGCAAGACGCTGGATGCGCAATGCCCAGGTATCTGTCACGGGGAGAAGCGGCATTTGAGGGACTAATTCCATTGCCATGGCCGGGCGGCGAAACATGATGGGACCATAGCGCAATAATCCAAACGAGCCGGGGCCATATATGCCCTGTAATTGATAGGTTGAGATGGTATTTTGCCCCAAGCTGATAGCCTGAGTCAGATTGCCCTGCCGGTAGGCCAGTTCGGCCTGGAGCCAGTTTAGTTCAAGGGTTTCAGTGGGGTCCACAGCATACGCGAATTGAGCCCGGGTGATCAAATCTGCGGCATCGGCGGTGCGGTCAGCAGACAGGTATAAATCTGCGACGCGCACCAACAACAGGAGACGGTCGGGGCGCTGGGCCAGTTCTGCCTCCCATTCAGTCAGGGAAAGCGGCGAGTTGTTCCGCAGCCAGGTTTGGATAAACTGCTGCCTGAAATCAGTTTGGTGCCAGAAAAAAGCAAATGCAAGCTCTGGGCTTTCGGTGAGCGCAGCTTGATAAGCCGCCTCAGCCGTCTTTAAATCCAAGTTGGATTCGGCCGATTGCCCTAAATTGATTTGATAGAGAGCTGACTGAGGCGCAGTTGAAGCGGCGGCCTGCCAGGCAGACTGGGCTAAAGATGGGTTCCCCTGCGACGTATAGAGGGCGCCAAGATTGGCGGCATTCACGGGCCAGGCGGGCTCCATGGAGCGGACCTGTTCCAACGCATTGATCGCAGTGGGCAGATGAGATGGATCACCTTGACTGGCGAGAACGCTGTTTGCCAGGGCAAGCTGTTGATGCGGCATCACTGCCCAGGGATCGCGGGCAGCGGCTTGTTCAAACAACCGGGCCGCCTGAGGCCAGTCGTTACGGTTAGCGGCTTCGACACCCTGACGGTAAGGCCAGGTGAGCCAGAGGTCGCCCCAAAGCGCCAGAACAACCAACAATACCCACCAGGGCCGCCGGCGAGCAGGGGTGAGAGGTTGTGTACCTCCCAGCGCCATGCCCAGGATCATGACAAAGAGCCAGAGCGCGATTGGTTCAGTATGGAAGCAATCGACAAAGCTGTGGATGCCCAGGGCTGCCAGGCTGGCGGCGGCGGCAATCAACCCCACCAGAGCGGAGCCACGCGCGGTCCGCATACGGCGAAACAGCAACCCGGCAGAGGAAATTACCAGGGCAGCCATACCCAGAAGTCCGAGCAGACCCATTTCGGCAAGCAAATTGAAGAGTGTGCCGTGGGCGTGGATGTAGAGGGGGGCGGGCGGGATAGAATTACTATTTATAAACGCAGATGAATAGGTAAAGGGGCCTGTGCCCACCATGGGTGAAGACAGGAAGGCTTGCCAGGCAGGCGGCCAAAATTCCGAACGTGCCAGGGCAATGGTCATGTGACTGCCATGCTGAGTTTGACGGTAGAGAAGCCAGCCGCCGCCAATCAGGATCAGGGCAACCAGGATAGACGCCAACCCAATTCGCAAGGGTTTACCCCTCAGCCAGGCCCAGGCAGTAGAGAACCAGGATTGCAGGCGCTTGCGGCCGCTCAACGCCAGCACTGCCAGACCGGCCACACAACCAAGCCAGCCGCCACGCGAAGAGGTGAGGAACAACATCCCGGCAGCCGCCAGAGCAAGCAGAATGAGGCCAATACGGATAACCCGGTTTTCGGCAGCACGCAAACGGGCAAGCGTCAGCATGAGGATCAGGTTCATCACAGCCGCAATAATATTGGCGGAATCCGGACGGTATAGAGTGTCGGGCAGCCAGCGCCCAGGCATTGCCTGCCGCCAGTCCAGGTACCAGGTCAAAGCGCCCAGCCAGCTCACAAGCGCCACTAGAGCGCCCATGATCAAAAGCGTGCGCAGCCATAAGGCTGGAGACCAACTCCGAGCCGCAAGGTCTGCTGAAAGCGAGAAAAGAAAGACCGCCTGGGTCATCAAGAGCATCTGAGTCAGCGAGCGGCGAGGGTCATCCGAAGCGATGACGGTGATGGTATAGATGATGTACCAGGCCAGCAAAGGCCAGCGCAACGGATTGGAGGCCGCCTGCCCAACTAAGAGCCAGGTGACCGCCAGGATAGAGAAGACGATCGCGCTGTAGGTTAACGTCTGAGAATCAATCAACAGATTGGTGGAACCGTTGAGAATCAGGACAAAGCTGACCCCAAGCAACAGGGCAGCTTGCTGCAACATAGCTTGCCAACGAACCGGGAGGGATTTTGGCAAAGAAGCGGACATAAAAAACCTTAAGATAATAACAAATTAACAGGCATTTCTATTATACGGTTAATTGCCAATAACATCGCTTTACATTTGGTTGACATTTACCCCTATAATAGTGGTATGAAAAATCAATCGCTACTCCCCTTCTTTGCCCCACAGGGCATTGCTGTGATTGGCGCCTCGCGTGACCCAACCAAGCTTGGGTACGGACTGGCGCGGAATCTAGTACAAAGCGGCTACACCGGTGCAGTTCACTTTGTTAACCCCAAAGGGGATGAGCTGCTGGGCCGCCCAATTTACCACCAAATTGCAGATATTCCCGAGCCGGTTGACCTGGCGCTGGTGCTGGTGCCGCCGCAGTTTGTGCCGCAGACCTTGATTGACTGCGGTAAACGCGGTATTCGGGCAGCGATTATTGCAACCGGAGGCTTTCGAGAAACCGGAGCTGATGGGGCCGCCCTGGAGAAGCGCTGCCTGGAGATTGCACGCGAGTACCAGATACGGTTGATTGGGCCCAATTGTATTGGTGTTGCCAATACACATCTGCCTATGGATACAACTTTTCTACAGCCGCCGCCACCCCCGCCCGGCGATATGGCTTTTATCTCACATTCAGGGGCGATTTGTGCGGCGGTCATTGATTGGGTTCGCGGGCAGGGAACGGGATTCTCGCACCTGATCAGCCTGGGAAATCAGGCAGATGTTAACGAGACGGATGTACTTGAACCGGTGGCTGAAGATCCGCACACCAAAGTGTTGACGATGTACCTGGAAGGCATCAGCAACGGGCGGCGGTTTATGGAAACGGCGCGCCGTGTGACCCGCCAGAAACCGGTGATTGCATTGAAGGTGGGCCGATTTGAAGCCGGGAAACGCGCCGCAGCATCGCATACCGGAGCGCTGGCTGGACAAGAGGCGGCCTTTGATGCGGCTTTTCAAAAAGCGGGTGTGCTGCGAGCCAACACCAGCGAAGAGATGTTTTACTGGGCGCGGGCGCTGGCCTGGTGCCCGCTGCCCCAAGGACGCCGGATTGCCATTTTGACCAATGCCGGCGGGCCGGGCGTGACGGCGTCAGATGCATTGGAATTGAACCAGCTCAAGCTGGCGGATTTGAGCCCAGAGACGAATGCCGCATTGAAAGCTATCCTGCCGCTGGCTGCCAGTACACACAATCCGGTGGATATGCTGGCCTCGGCCCCGCCAGAACATTATGCCCAGTGCCTGCAGGCCTTGCTGGCTGATGAGGGCGTGGATGGCGTTATTGTCATCTCTCCGCCGCCACCTGCGTCATCGGCGGGAGCAGTGACCAAGGCTATTCTGCCAATCATCCAAATGTCGGATAAGCCGGTAATTCTAGCCTTGATGGGCGATCAGCTTATTCAGGAAGGGGTGGCATTTGCCCGCGCCGCCCAGGTGGTGGAGTACCGGTTCCCGGAGTGGGCGGCCTCGGCGATGGGCGCGCTGGCAAGGTATGCCGACTGGCGGCGAATGCCAGAAGAGGAAGCCCTGGTCTTTGATGATGTGCAAAAAGAGGCGGCGGCAAAACTGTTGGTAGGCCAACCCGCGGGAGAATTCCTGCCGCAAGAAGTTGCCAATGGCCTGCTGGCAGCCTATGGTATTCCAACCGTGCAACCGCAACTGGCAGAAAGCGCCGATGATGCTGTGGCGCTGGCAGAAAAAATGGGTTACCCGGTGGTTTTGAAGGTGGCGTCGCCTGACATCTCGCATAAATCAGATGTGGGTGGGGTGCTATTGAATCTACGAGATGCCGACGCGGTGCGGGAAGGATATGAGGCGATCACGGAGCGGGCGCGGCTGGCGCGACCAACTGCCCGGTTGGAGGGCGCACACGTCCAGCGGATGCTGCCGCCGGGACAGGAAGTGATTGTGGGAGTGGTCAGCGATCCGCAGTTTGGGCCGATGGTAATGTTTGGATCGGGTGGGGTAGAAGTGGAAGGTCTGAAAGACGTGACCTTTGCACTGGCGCCGCTCAGCCAGCGTGAGGCCAAAGAGATGTTAGCCGCCACCTGGGCCGGTAGAAAACTGAATGGATTCCGCAACCTGCCGGCAGCCGACCGGGAAGCAGTGATGGCTATTCTGGCAAGGCTGGCGCAGCTGGCGCTCGATTTCCCACAAATCGCTGAAATTGAAATCAACCCGGTGCGCGCACTGCCAGGCAAGGGCGGGGCATTTGCCATTGATGTGCGCGCCCGGCTGGCAAGCGGATAGGACATCAGGCTTTCAAACGATGATAAACCCCCGCGCTTCTGATCCAGCGCGGGGGTTTATGAGTAATGGATTAAAACTCAATGTGCAGAGGGGGGCATTTTGTGCTATAGTAACATATGATATTGCGCTCGGCGCGAAGGAGGATTCTGCGGTGTGTGCTTCGACCCAACTAGGCTCTCCTGAACGAAGACGGGCTAATCGATTCGCGATCAAGCAGCCCGTAAAGCTGGTTCAGCCAATTAGTGGATCCGCCACAACAGTCAACGTCAGCGCCTGCGGGCTACTGCTCCGGCTTACCCCAGAATTTGATGTCCACATCGGGGACGAGATCAAGCTGCAATTTACCCGGGCCGACCGACCCGAGCCATTAAACCTGGCCGGGAAGGTTGTGCGAGTAGAGCAGCGTCCAAAGTCTGTACGAGTTGCTATTAATCTTATTTATCCCATTCGTTAATCAGCGGTTCAGTTCCCGATAAACCACATCAATCGCCTGCAAACCGCTGAGATTGCGGTTTGGCCAGGCTGCTTCCATTGCGGATTCGTCATCAAAAAAGTTGGAAGCGTGCGTCAGATGGAATCCATCTGAGGTTAAGCCGTGGTCGGGCAGGGCATCGGCTACGCGCCACCAGTTCCAGAGGGGAACATCATAATCATATGCCACGCGTACAATGGCGGCATTGATGGCATGGTTGCCTTCAAGATTATCGGCTTTGGTGGCGAGAATGGGGACGACCCCACGACTGATGGTAAATTCTACAATCTGTCGCAAGTATTGTTCGTAAAGTTCCACAGGACGATCGGCAGTCCAGGTTTCCATGCTGATAATGGCAATGGAGGGGTTATGAATGCGAAACTCGCATTCCAGGGGAATTTCGCCGGGCAGACACTGGGCGGCATCGGCGTTGATTGCGGTCAAGACCGAAGCCACATTGAAACCTGTCCGGACTGACATAGACACCCGGTCCCAACTGCCATGGAAATGGTCAATGGTAGGGATTAAATCTTCATGTGGGCCAAGGCGATATAAAGTTGGGTCATCGAAGACGCCCAGGAAATATTGGCGGATGACCTGACAGTCACCAATTTTTGAAAAGCGGTTTGGATCAGTGCCGTGGGCCAGACCCCATAAGTAAATCTGGCGTGCCCGGTCACTGACGACTGGCAGAACGGGCCAATCCCACCATTCATCTGGCGAAAGGGTTTGGCCGGTGCGTTCTGGGTCTGTGATGGGGCCAGCGTATAAGCCCTCTGGCGTCGGTGTGGAGGGCGGTGTTGTGGGGGAAGGAAGTTCAACCTGAACAGCAACCGTTGGGGTAGGTGTTTCTGAAGCCTGACGCTCAATCAGAGGAAGATATAGAGGGGTTCCGGGTACAGGAGTCTGGAGAGCCGCCGGGGTGTAGACGCCGGGCAGCCCGGTGGGCAGATTACAGCCAGCAAGCAGGGTGAGTAACAGGGCAAGCGATATCAGGTAAAAACCAGGTTTTTTCATACTGCCTCCTGGTGGTAATTATATCCTATGAGGTTAAGCTGGGGTTCTGGCGGCAGACGGGCGTAAGACAGTTAACTGAGAGATCAACATTCCGGTCAGCATCAGACCGCAGCCCAGGAGGCCGCGCGCTGAGAGCTGTTCGCCCATGATCAGCCAGCCACCCAGGGCGGCAAAGACCGATTCCAGGCTGAGCAGGATAGCCGCGTGTGCCGGATGGGCTTTTTGCTGCGAGATCACCTGTAAAGTATAGGCCACACCGACGGATAATAAACCGCCATACAAAATCGGCCAGCGGGCCGTCCAGATGAGGGCGGGATGAATTGATTCGGTGGTAAAGGCAGTCAGGCCGCTGAGGATGGCGCAGGTGAGAAATTGGATGATGGAGAGCCAGAGCGGATCCACTCGGCGGGAGAAGTAACCGATTACCAGGACATGGACGGCCCAGAAAAAGGCGCCAATCAAAACAAAAGCATCGCCGCGGCCCATGGTGAATTGCGCCGTAACGCTCAACAGGTAGAGGCCAACTGCGGCCAGGGCAGCACCCAGCCAGGTGGCCCAGCCGGTTCGCTGGCGCAGGAAGAGGCCTAGAACCGGCACAATGACCACATAAAGACCGGTGATAAAGCCAGCGTTACCAGCAGTGGTTTCAACAATGCCGACTTGCTGAAGCGAGGCCCCGAAAAAAAGCACCAGGCCTGAGATTATGCCCGCGGTGAGGACCTGACGAAACGAACGATTGCCGCGGCCAACTTTCAGAAAAAGCGCCAGTGGAATGAGGGAAAGTCCGCCTAACAAAAAACGGACGGCATTGAAAGTGAACGGGCCAACCGAGGCCATACCAATGCGCTGCGCTACAAACGCAAAGCCCCAGATCGCCGCAGTCAGGAGGAGGAGAAAATCAACGCCCATATGATGCTATCCGATCAGGCCAAACAGCATGGCAATGCCAACTGTGGCAAGGACGACTCCGACGACAGAGCGCAGGGTGATTTTTTCGCCAGCGATCAGGCCAATTCCAAGGCCGAATAACGGGCTGGTGGCTAAGAGGGTCTGGGCAATGGCGACTTCAGTCATCTTAAACGAGACCTGCTGCAGCCAGATGGCCAGGTAGGTGCCGATGATCATCGCTGAGAGCAGCCAGACCCAAACCTTTTTGCGTTCAGGGACCTTCATCCAGCCGCCAATTTTTTGCCGGGCAATGAGGAAGCCGATGCCCAGAGCGACCACGCCGGCAAACAGGCGAATTGTGGCGCTTTGCAAGGGAGTAACGGTGGTCTGGGTGAAGGCAAAACGAGAGAGGATTGCCCCGCCGGACTGGCACAGCGCGAATAAAAGACCAAAAGCCACACCAGCCCAGAGGCGGCGCGGGTGTTCACCGGAGGCGGTCTGCTCGGTGATGACCCAGGCAACACCGGCAAGCGTCAATGCAATGCCGCCCCAGGCCAAAGGCCGAAGGGTTTCGCCCAGGAAGATCATTCCCATAACCGCCGTCAATGGGGGCGCCAGGATGCCCAACAGCAGGCTGAGGCGGATACCCAGGCGGCTGAGGGATTCAAAATAAGCGGTATCGCCCAGGCCAATGCCAACGGCGCCGCTAATCATCAACAGCCAGAAGGTGGCGGCAGAGACCTGTCCCTGGATCTGACCGGTGATCAAGAGCGTTGCCAGGAGCATGAACAGAGCCAGGGCGCCCTTGAAAAAATTGATTTCAGCGGGACGCATGAAGCGACCCATTTTGGAAAACCAGCTAGCAGCAATTGCCCAAAATAATGCTGCGGCAAGCGCAGCCAAAGCACCCAGAACCATTTTAGAACCTCTAATAGAGAAGACTTGCCAATCCGTTGGTACCAAAGAGCAGCGGCAATGATAACATAATCTCGGTCACAACCTGTATAATTCAACCATGCGCAGAAAATATTATCTGTATTCAGGGCTGGCGATGCTGCTCATACTGGTATCGGTTAGCTGTAATTTACCCAGACCGCCGACCAATTCACCGCTTTCTGAGGCGGTTCAACAGACGCTGACAGCGTACCCAACCAGCTCTGTGCCTACCACGACCAGTTCACCGGAAAGTGTGGGGCTTCCTGATGGACCAACAGCAACAGCCATTCCAACGGTGGCGGCAACCGCACACCCGGAAGCCCTGCTGCCGGATGGCGAGGTGGTTTATGGACCGGCGGCAATCGGTTTTGATACGATTGGGTTTGCGGATCAGGCCGGGGGATATCTGACAGTATACCGCGAGGAAATTGACGGAAAAAGCCTGCGCGGGCCGGAGATTGTTCAACGACTGGCGCTGGAAACCTCTCTCAATCCCCGGCTGCTGCTGGGGTTGTTGGAATATCGAACCGGTTGGGTGACGGGACCTTTACAAGCAGACGGGCTACTGGAACACCCCATGGGGTTCCATTCGCCGGATATGACCGGGTTGTACAAAGAACTTTCACTCACCTGCCGCTATTTAACACTGGGTTATTATGCACAACGTGCCGGGACGCTGACAACGATTGATTTTCCAGACGGCAGCAGCATTCCGGCAAACCCGGACCTGAACCCGGGGACAATGGCGCTGCAGGTTTTGTTTGCACAGTGGTTCAATGAAACCGGGTGGCGAGAGGTCCTGTATGGGCAAGCCAGTTTTTCTATCGACTATACGCAATTCGCTGGCGATCCGTGGAGCCAAGCCGCCAGTCCAATTATTCCGGAAGGCTTAATTGCACCGCTACTGGAGCTGCCCTTTGAGCCGGGCGTACTGTGGCATTTTACAGGTGGACCGCATGTGGCCTGGGGTGTGTTCAGCCCGTTGGGCGCAGTGGATTTTGCGCCTCACGCAGAAGTGAAGGGCTGCACCCCTTCAGCGGAGTGGATCACGGCTTCGGTGCCGGGGCTGGTGGTGCGCTCTGATAACGGCGTGGTGATGGTTGACCTGGATGGCGATGGGTATGAACAAACCGGCTGGGTGATTTTTTATCTGCATGTTGCAACGGCTGACCGGGTTCCGGTGGGCACCTGGCTGGCACAGGATGAACGGATTGGGCATGCATCCTGCGAGGGCGGCATGGCAACCGGGAGGCATGTTCACCTGGCGCGAAAATACAACGGCGAATGGATCGCCGCCGCGGGACCATTCCCGCTGGTATTAAGCGGCTGGCGGGTTGTTCCGGGTGAGCAGGCTTATGTAGGCACACTGGAACGCGATGGGGTCGTCATTCCATCGCGCGGGACGGGAAGCATCCTCAATCAGATTGTGCGTTAGGGCTTCAAGTTACGATAACGCCCCAGGAGTGCCCAGACCCGGAGAGCAGCCTCGGCCTGGATGCGCAAGGACATTTTCGACTTGCCCCAGCGGCGATCGGCAAAGTGGATGGGGATTTCACGAAATGTGAAGCCCAAACGGTGCGCCACATAGGCCATTTCAACCTGGAAGACATAGCCATTTGAGCGGACACGATCCAGAGGCATGGCACGCAGGGTTTCGTTCCGCCAGAGGCGGAAGCCACCGGTCACATCCCGCATGGGCAGGCCCAAAATGGTGCGGGCATACCAGTTGCCAAAGGCCGACAGGCCGCGGCGCCAGGCGGGCCAGCGTTCATCCAGGCTGCCGCCGGGGACATAGCGCGAGCCAACTGCCATGTCACAATTGGCAAGGGTTTGTACCAGTTCCAGGATTTTTTCGGGCGGATGGGAGAAGTCGCAGTCCATTTGCCCAATGGCGTCTGCTCCATTTGCAAGACACCAGCTAAAACCCTCGATGTAAGCAGTGCCCAGGCCAAGTTTGCCTGCGCGGTGCAGCACGGAGACCCGCCCGCCGGTATCGTGGGAAAGCTGTTCGGCAATGGTGCCGGTGCCATCCGGGCTGTTGTCATCAACAATCAACAGGGACAGTTCAGGCAAAGGCAATGAAAACAAGGCGGAGACCAGCCGGGGCAAGTTCTCCGCCTCATTGTAGGTCGGAATAACAAATGTGAGCTTCAATGGGCCTCTACGAACGGCAGAGATTTTGGAGGGTTTCTTTCAACTCTGCCAGATCGCGGAATACCTGGGATTGGCGGGTCAGTTCATGAAGCTGAACGGAAAGGCCTTTCTCGCCCTGGAAGGTGCCGCCTTCACGGTCGCGAGTCGAATAGAAATACTCAAAACTTTGGTGGAGTTTGGTACGGATGCGTTCTTTGAGCGCCGGGAGATTTGCCGGACGGGTATAAATAAGGAAGGTGGATGCATCCATGTGACCGAGGAAGTCATCGGGGGCGCAAAGCTCACGGACAGTGTCTTGCATCATCAGGCTGACGGCACGGAGCAGATCATCTGAGGCAACAAAGCCATAAACTTCGCGGAAGTGGTCAAGGTTGGCAAGCGAAACCAGGAGCAGAGCGCGGTCTGGCGATTGGAGGAACTGCATCAAGTGCTCGTCCACCAAGCTGCCATCTGGCATGCCGGTGACCGGGTTGGTAAGTGAGCCCTGCTGGGCCCGGCGCAAAGCATTACGAACACGCAAGCGCAGTTCGGTGATATCAAACGGCTTGGTGATGTAGTCTTCCGCGCGCAGTTCAAGACCGGTCAGGCGATCCACGCGGTCGCGTTTCTCGGTCAGGAAGATGATCGGGATGCTCTGGGTGCGGCGGTTGCTGCGCAGTTGACGGGCAACTTCAAAACCGTCAATATCCGGCAGGCGGATGTCAAGAATGACCAGATCGGGTGGAGTATTTTGGCAGGTACTGACGCCGTCTTCACCCCAGTTCACCGTGATGACCTCATAACCCTGAACGCGAAAATACGCGTTTAACATATCCGCGATATCGAGATCATCCTCTACAATCAGCAGAGTCTCTTTCTTTTCGCTTGTCATCCGGAGTGCTCCTAAGAAATGGGTTCTTTATAGACGATGAACTCGCACACCGAATCGCCGACAGCCATGCACTTGGATTCATTCACCCGAAATTCGTTGCCGCCAGACACCCACTTGAGACCCGATTGCAGCAACCCGACCGCGATAAAGCAAGATGCTTTGTCGGTATGACGACCATAGCAAACCGGGCAGCGATGAATGGTGTAGACGAAGTGGTCGTCTTTTTCTTCAACAGTGCTGAGTTGATCGCTGGTTTGCGAGAAAATGCGAGCCATGGCGGGCAGGCCAATGCGCAGTTTGGCTTGAAGCGGGAGAACTTTGAAGGCCAGATCACCCACACCAGCCAGGGCGCCAAAGTTACGCAGGCCTTCATCGAAAGTGGCGCGACCGGCGCGCAACGCCAGACCACGGCCACCCCGCGGGCCATACATCTCTTCGAGGGCGCCATTGATGGCCGAGAAATCAGCGAAGTCAAATTCGCGATTCAGATCAGTGGGGGGATAATTGCCAATCAAATGGGGCAGACTGGCGAGGTTAAGAATGGCATTGACGCCGTTTTTGCCCATCACATCTTCCAGCGCTAAAAGTGCAATGCGGGAAATTTTATTGGGGTAGAACAAGCCGCTCTTTGGGATTGGTTCCATGTGTCCTCGCCTTATTAGATATATTTAGTCAGGTCTTCGGCTGCGCGGCGCATATCCAGGAAAATCAGGCCCAGCTTGGCCTGTTCACGCGCCAGGGCAGTAAGCACAGCTTCTTGTCCGACCGACATCAGGACGACATAGCCTTTTTGGCCTTTGATATAGACCTGTTCCAATGAGCCACGGCCCAACTCTCCAGCGATTCTTTCGCCAAGGGAGAGCATGGCAGCCGACATGGCAGAAACGCGGTCTTCCTCAACGCCCTGAGGCAGTGCCGAAGCGATGGTCAAACCATCAACGCTCACAATTGCTGAGGCTTCAATGTCTGGCGAAGATGCCTGAAGCTCCCGTAAACGCTCTACCATCATTTGGGTTCGTGACTTGGTCAAGGTTGCGCTCCTTCCCGGTCAAAGGGAATTTATTTCCTGATTTGTAAATAACTTTAGCACAGGGCTATCATTGTGTCAAGCAAAGCTGGAGAGAAAAAAAGAGCAGGATAGACCGATTATTTTACTCTCCACGACTTGACAGAATCAGGATATAATCATGGGGTAATTATAGCGCGTTTTCTTAACAATGTAACCCAAAAAACAGGGGCAAGTTGGGGCGGCAGCAGGGTTCACTTCAACAGCGGGGCTGGAGATGGGCTCTCAAATCTGGTTCGCTCCATTAGCCGACGGAATGAATATGGACAACTTGCCCGCAGGGCAGTGAAGTTTTATCAATAATCAGGGTAGATATAAGAACATATGTGGGTTCTCCACGCACATTGGCAGCCGCCACGCCGGGCCACAGATCCGGGAGGCATACTTTTTTGGGCTGAGTCTTCAGAAGGACCGGCGCCGGAACGCATTCGCGGGCAGGTTCCCAAACGGACGCAGATATTACCCCACCCCTTCTGTCTGGACCCACAGATTGTTCAGGAACGGATTGGGGCTGGCACGCCGTTGGAAGATGCTCAAAGCGCCAATGTGGTACTGCGGCTGCCCACCAGCCGGATTGGGCCGCTGCCATCGCCGCAGCTTAACCATAACTGGGATGTCGATTCACTGACCTCGCCGTATCTCTCGCCCTGGGAGATTCGCGGGTTGTGGCTGCCGGCCCGGAAAGCGTTCAGCCTGCTGGTGAATGTGCCGCTGGAAATTCGCGAGATTGGTTTTTCGCTGGGGATTGATGCGCGTTACTGGCGAACGGTTTGCAACCTGGTGCTGGAGGTGCTGGCAGACCAGAAATTGCTGCCGGTACTTGTGCCGAGCAATCACCATCAGACCAGCTATCTTGCCCGCTGGCAGCCCGTCTTGGACGGGCCGCAAGATGGGCCACGGCTGGCGAAACTGGTTTCGGCCATGCCGCCAATTTGCCGGGCGGAGACGCGCGGCGAGCGCCTGCAAGGCATTGAGCCGCCTCGAGGGCTGCTGGACAGCTTTTTGAATACCATGTGCGATGCGCTTGCGCGCACCTGGGGACGGACACGCAATCAACGGCTACTGGCTTCGAGCGAACACCCACTGGAACGATGGCTGGCTTCGCTCTTTACGGATGATCCGACGGTAACGAATGCGTCACCGGCGCAACTGCAAGCTTTATCAAGCAGTTTGCAGGCCTGGATGCGTAATCTGCGGGCAGCTGGAGATCAGCATTTTCGGATTGCTTTCCAGCTTGAGGCACCAGAGATTCAGCCGGGCGATGCCAATCAACCTGCCTGGACGCTGCATTACCTGCTGCAATCACGCGATGACCCATCACTGATTGTGCCGGCGGAGGAAGTCTGGCGGCTGCGCGGGAATGTGCTGACACAACTGGGAAAACGGTTTGAGCAGCCGCAAGAGAAACTGCTGGCAGGGCTGGGTTATGCTGCCCGGCTATTCCCGCCGCTGTTGACCAGCCTGCAGGCCAAGCAACCGACGGGGGTTGAGCTGAGCACCAACGAGGCCTACACCTTCCTGCGCCAGGCAGCGCCGCTGCTGGAACAGGCTGGCTTTGGTCTGCTGGCACCGTCGTGGTGGAACCAGAAGGGTTCACGGCTAGGCGTCCGGCTGCATTTGACGCCACGCGGCGCAGCGACGCCAGTTTCGGCCGGAAAGCTCAAGCTGGATACGTTGATCAGCTATGAATGGCAGGTATCACTGGGGGGCACAGAGCTGACCCGTGAAGAATTTGAGATTTTAGCCCGATTGAAGCTGCCCCTGGTTCAAATTCGGGGACAGTGGGTCCAACTGGATACGGAGCAGATTGAAGCGGCAATCAAGTTCTACGAGTCGCAGCGACAGCGCGGCGAAATGGGCTTGATGGATGCGGCGCGGCTGACGCTGGACGAGGACAGCTCTGTACAGGGCCTGCCCCTGGAAGAGGTAATTGCCGAGGGGTGGGTCTCGGAATGGCTGGAGCATCTTTCTCACCAGGATCGCATGGTGGAACTGCCACAGCCAGGTGGATTGCAAGGCGAACTGCGGCCTTATCAACGCTATGGGTTTTCGTGGCTGGCGTTCTTCCGACGCTGGGGGCTGGGGGCCTGCCTGGCAGATGATATGGGGCTGGGGAAGACCATTCAGGCGCTGGCGCTGCTACTTTATGAGAAAGAGTCTTTGGGCAAATTACCCGGGCCGACCTTGCTTGTCTGCCCGACTTCGGTAGTGACCAACTGGGAGCGCGAGGCGCGCCGGTTTGCACCATCATTGAGGGTTCTGGCTCATCAGGGGCCTGACCGGCTGCGAAATTCAGAATTCAAAGACGCTGCTAGAAATTCAGATCTGGTGCTGACCAGCTATGCGCTGCTGCGATTGGATGCTGAATTGATGCAGTCCATCGCCTGGTACGGAGTGATTCTGGATGAAGCCCAGAATATCAAGAATCCGGCTGCCAAACAGACGCAGGCGGCACGGCAGTTAACCGCTGGCTTCCGGCTGGCACTGACCGGCACGCCGGTTGAAAACCGGTTGTCTGAGTTGTGGTCCATCATGCAGTTCCTCAATCCGGGATTTTTGGGAACTCAGGCTGGTTTCCGCAGGGAATTCAGCCTGCCGATTGAACGGTTTGCAGACCCTGAAGCCACCGAGCGGCTGCGCAAGATGGTCAGTCCGTTTATTTTGCGGCGGGTGAAGACAGACCCGAATGTTATCACGGATCTGCCTGAAAAGATCGAGATGAAAGAGTACTGCCACCTCAGCGAAGAACAGGCAACCCTGTATCAGGCTGCGGTGCAGGAGACGATGAAGAAAGTGGAAGAGAGCGAAGGCATTCAACGGCGCGGGCTGGTGCTGAGCCTACTAACCCAGTTGAAGCAAATTTGCAATCATCCCGGACAGTTCCTGCACGAAGAACCCGAAACCATCGCGGCAGCGATCAATGGGCGCAGCGGCAAACTGGCGCGCTTGATTGAAATGCTGGAAGAGGTACTGGAAACCGGCGAACGCGCCTTGATCTTCACTCAATATGCGGAAATGGGACATGTGCTGGCTGAGGCGCTGCCGCGTGCGCTGGGGGCAGGCGTTTTGTACCTGCACGGCGGCACCCCGGCTAAGATGCGCGATCAGATGGTGCACCGCTTCCAGGAAGAAGATCACGGACCGGCGCTCTTTATCTTATCGCTCAAAGCTGGCGGCACAGGGCTTAACCTGACACGGGCAAGCCATGTGTTCCACTTTGACCGCTGGTGGAATCCGGCGGTGGAAGATCAGGCGACAGACCGGTCTTACCGAATTGGGCAGCAGAAAAACGTGGCGGTGCACAAATTTATCACCGTTGGGACGCTAGAAGAGCGTGTGGATGAGATGATCGAATCCAAGAAGGGGCTGGCGGATGCGGTGATTGGCGCCGGCGAAGATTGGATGACTGAACTGAGCACAGAAGAACTGCGCGATCTGGTTGCACTGCGGATTTCATAGCCCGATACGAGAGAGATACTGTCATGTCCTGGTATAACAACAACAACGATAATGACGATGAACGCCCAAGCGGCATGAGTCCACGCCGGGCACGGGGGGGCATTCAAGCTCGCAGCCAGCGCGGTGATTTTGCCCGCAACTGGTGGGCACGGCGCTGGATCTCGGCGATGGAGCGGTTGGTGGATGTACGCCGGCTGGCGCGTGGACAGCACTATGCACGAAGCGGGCAAGTGCTTTCAATGGAAGAAGCCCAGGGCGGCATACAGGCCCGCGTTCAGGGATCGCGGCCCAGCCCTTACCGGGTGTCTATTCGGATCACGCCCCTCAAGCCGGATCAATGGGAGAAGGTGCTGGACGAATTGGCTGAGCAGGCCATTTTTGCCGCCCAGCTCCTCGCAGGTGAAATGCCAGCGGATATTGAGCAGGTCTTTTCGGCGGCAGGGGTCAGCCTGTTTCCGGACCGGCTGGCAGATTTACAGACGGAATGCACCTGCCCCGATTGGGCCAACCCCTGCAAACACGTAGCGGCGGCGCACTATATTCTGGGTGAGCGGTTTGACGAAGACCCGTTTTTAATTTTGCGGCTGCGCGGCAGAACCCAGGATCAGATCCTTGCTGCGTTGCGGGAGCGGCGCGCCGGGGCAAATACCACCCCGGCGGCCGAGGAACATCACCCTTACCTGCCGGCAGATAATATCCCAACCCTGGAGGAAGAACTGCCAAACTTCTGGGAAATTGGCAGCGCCATGCAGGGGTTTGCGGTGCAAGTGCGCCCGCCCACACTGCCACAACCGGTGCTGCAGCGGCTGGGAGAGCCCGATGTGAACAGCCCCATCCGACTGCGCGAGCAACTGCAGGAGACCTACGAGGCCATCAGCGCGGCGGCGATCAGCCTGGCATTTGGTGATTTTGGCCCGGGGGAATCAGGCGAAGAAAATGCTTGACAAGCGCGCAACATCACGATAGAATTGGCGAACCTTGCCGAGATAGCTCAGTTGGTAGAGCACGCGACTGAAAATCGCGGAGTCGTCAGTCCGAGTCTGACTCTCGGCACCTAATCAGGTGGCCCATCAAAAATTGCCCGTCAGCCCCAAACCTGGGGCAGCAGGGCGATTTTGTTTTCAGGGCGGTCTAATCTTATCAGCCGCGAGCAGCATCAGGCCGCCGATTGCTGTTGTTCATAGAATGATTTCCACATATGTCCTGCCAACAAGCGGACCTCTGGATGAGCCGCTGCCCAGGTCTGGATGAGCGAAACGTGCGCTCCGAGAATCAAACGGTTTAGCCATTGAGGGGTCAGGTCAAACTGCGCATTGGTTGGCAACGCATCAGCACAATTAAATATCCAGCCATTATGATCTTGTACGGCAACTCCGCAATGCCCCTGAGTATGACCAAAAAGAGGTACAAGATACATCTCGGGCGAGAAAGGAAGACGAATTGATTCAAATCCGAGCCAGTCTGCGTTGATGTTTTCATACAGAACCCATGATGGGTTATGCATGAAGTCTGCCCGGTCGTATGCCAATTCGATCAACTTGCGAGGATTCTGCATGGCATCGAACTCGCGACGGTGAACATGTATCTGCGCATGAGGAAAATCTGGAACGCCACCAGCATGGTCAAAGTGCAGGTGCGTTAGAACTATATGTTGGACGTCTCTGGGGGAAAAGCCAAGGCGGACAATTTGTCGAACAGCGCTGTTTTCGGGATCATCAAGAATGCCAAAATCGAGCTTGAAAAACCGAACCATAGGGGATGGGTTTGAATAGTCATGCAGGCCCAGTCCGGAATCTACAAGAACGAGACCTTTATCCGTTTCCACGAGCAGGCAAGTGCCGCCGATGTGCCAGCGTGGAAACCAGGGCGACATAGGAGCGCAGTCAAGGATGCGAATTGACATGGGTATTTCTTATCACCAGCAATAGTATAGACGATTTCGCACCTCCATTTCAATGCAAGGGGACAACTGAATAAAATCTTTGCCCTCTTCATGGTCGGCAAGAGAACAAAATAATACACTGGCCAAGCCATAAGGCCTGACCAGCGTATTGGAGACCAAATAATATTATTTTTGGGCAATTAACCGTTCTGGAGCTGGTCCAGCACAGTCTGATACTGCTCAACATTGTCCGGGTGCAGGGCAATAATGGCGCGCACCATGGTGATGGCTCCCAGGCGATTGCCAGAGGCATGCAGCATGTCAGCCATAGAGTCCATTTCGGCAATGGCAGCGGGTTTGTCTTCGTTGCGGAGATGGAGATCGGCCAGACGCTTGCGAATTTCGATCTGATCGGGTAGTTCATCGCGCAGTTGAGTGACAAAGGCGATGGCGTCGGTGCGTTTGCTGGAGTTTTCCAGCAGGCTCAAATAGCCGTCCAGTTCGGTCAGGGCGGCAGATTCCTGGCCAAGGCGGAAATTGAGGGCAATCAACTGGCGGCGCGGTTCGGATGCCTCGGGCTGCAGAGTGCGCAACTGCTCAAAAATGCGGGCAGCCTGACGCAGGTCCAGGCGCTGCATATCAATATCGGCCACGCGGGTCAGAATGTCCACCGACCATTTGCGCGGATTTGAAGAACGTTGAGTCAGACGCAGTGCAGACTGGTAAGTCTGGCGGGTCATATCCAGTTCGGCGAGACTGTTGTAAATCTCAGCCAGGTCGATGTACTGCTGGATGGCTTCGTCTACGCGACCCTGGGCGGTGAGCAATTCAATCAGGCGGCCACGGATGGACAGATCCATGGGGGCCATCTGGGTAACGCGGGACAGCAGGCGGATGGCCGCCGAAGCATCCCCGCGCAGGCTGTACAGTTGAGCAACCAGCATGAATTTTTCCACGGCGTCTTGCACCCGGCCTTCTTTGATCAGCAATTCGCCAATCTGCACATGGAGAGGCATGTAGGTGGGCGCAAAGCGCAGAGCATAAAAAGCTTCTTCCATGGCGGATTGAATTTTGCCCTGATCGGAAAGCTGGCGGACGCGCGCCAGGGCTTCAATCACCTGACCGGAGCGGGACTCGAGCAGCATTTCAGCCAGCGGCATGGGCGGGCTGCCGGCGGGCTGTGGCGGCAGTTGGGCGCGGGCGGTGCGCAGGAATTTTCGCCAGTCGTCACGGTCTAATTGTTTAAGAACCGCTTCGCAGATGGCGGTCAATTCAGCGGTGTCTGTCTTTTGCGACTGAGTTTCGACAATGGTTTCGTAAAGCTGGCCTACCTCATCTGCCTGTTCGGGCAGAACAGTTTCCATATCTGCCAGGCGGAGGGCTTGCAGGTAATGTGCCACCGCCTGAGGAAGATTTTCGGTCGCCTGGTAGATCTGCCCCAGAAGGAAATTGGCAGCCAGGGCGAAATCAGGGTTGCGAACTGCCTTTTGAAGATATTTTAAGGCGCGCTGGGGGTCATCGGGGATCAGCGTCATGCCCAGGTCAAAATAGACTGCGGGGTGGCTGAGGCCAATATCGACTGCTTTTTGCAGTTCAGCGGCGGCCTGGGCATCTTGCCCGTTGGTCTGTGATTCAATCGCCTGACTGAGATGCAGGAGGGTACGGGTCTGGTCGGTTTGATCCATCGTCAAGCCGCCTGTGCCGCGCGTCAAGGAGCCAAAGCCGCGGCGCTGGCTCTGCACTTCATTTTGAGCCATTGATTCGGACTGCTCAAAGAGCAGTGCGGCAATCTGAACAAGCGCGCGTTTGCGGGCTTCGGCGACGGGGGTCATCAAAGGTTCATCAACCGCGGGGGCCAGCGTATTTTGACGGGCCGCAGCCATCCGCATGGGGGCCGTGCCACCGCGCGGCCGGGGGGGCGGAGGCAGCATTTGCCCGGTGCGGAGCATGGCCACCGCCTGATTGACCTCCGGGCTTTCGGGGGCAAGTTGCAAAGCGCGAGTTACGGCCTGGGCAGCATTTGCAGAACTGCCAGAGCGCTGCAAGAGACTGGCAAGCGCCAGATATTCTGCAGCGGCTTCGGGCTTGCGGCCAAATTTTTCATAAACAACTGCCAGACGGCTGCGCGCCGTGGCGTTTTCGGGTTGAAGGCTCAGGACCTGCGTCCAATTTTGGAGTGCTTTTTCAACCTCCCGCGCTTTGAGGAAGAGATCGGCAGCCTGGAGACTGGCTTTGATGGCTTCAGCCAGCCGCCCCATGCGCTCGTAAATCCGGGCCAGTTTTTCAACCGGGATGGGATCTTCGGGGCTGCGGAAGGAAGCCTGTTGATAGGCACTGAGGGCACCTTCAAAATCCTGCATTTCAAATAAAGCCAGCGCCAAACTGGTGATCGCCTGGACATTATCGGGCATTAAGTCTAAAGCCTGCCGGTAATACTGGGCCGCGTGTTCCCAGTCCTGGTCCCAGGCGGCATCGTGGCCTAAATTCATTGCTTTTTGAAATGCTTCAGGATCGCCCATCTTCTGGCCTTCCTTATAAGGAGTGTAGGACTTGCATGTCGCCCCAGTTCTGTCCCCAGCGCGCTTCGGTGGTCAGGGGAATAACCAGTGCGTAAGCATCTTCCATGATTTGCTGGACCACCCGGGCGGTGGCTTTCAACTCGTCTGCGGGGCATTCCAGCACCAGCTCGTCATGTACCTGAAGAAGGATGCTGGCGTGAAGCCCAGCCGCTGCCAGAGCAGGCGGCAGATGAATCATGGCTAGCTTCATTATATCAGCAGCCGTGCCCTGAATGGGAGCATTAATGGCTTCACGTTCTTCACGGTTGCGCTGATTGGCGTCGGTAAGGGTTTGGAGATTGGGGAAATAACGCCGCCGCCCCAGCAGGGTTTCTACGTAACCACGCTGAGAGGCCTGACGGCGAAGGCCATCGAGAAAATTTTTGACGCCGGGGAACCGCTCAAAATAGGCGCGGACGAAATTTTCGGCTTCGGCCAGGGTCAGACCGGTGGTGCGACTCAATCCAAAGGCGCTCATGCCGTAAATGAGGCCGAAATTGATGGCCTTGGCATGACGGCGCTGCTCTTTGGTGACCTCTGCCAGGGGAACCTGATAGATAGCGGCTGCTGTGGTGGCGTGAATATCCTGCCCGGCGCGGAAGGCAGCCAGCATGGCTTCATCCCCTGCCATGGCAGCAACAATGCGCAGTTCAATTTGAGAATAATCCACCGAGAGCAGAACATTGCCGGGATCAGATACGAAAGCAGCTCGGACTTTACGTCCCAGTTCGGTGCGGGTGGGGATGTTTTGCAAATTGGGGTTGGAGGAGGAAAGCCGGCCAGTGACTGCGGCAGTTTGACTATACGAAGTATGCACGCGCCCGGTACGCGGGTTCACCTGCTTTGGCAGGGCTTCCAGGTAGGTAGAGCGAAGCTTGGCAAGTTCGCGGTATTCCAGGATCCAATCCACCACCGGATGGCGGCCGCGCAGTTCTTCAAGCACATCTGCCGATGTGGAATAATGGCCGCTGGCGGTCTTCTTGCGGCGATCTGGCGGCTCGAGATGCAGCGTTTCAAAGAGGACTTTGGAGAGCTGCTGCGTGGAGTTGAGATTAAAGGCATAACCAACACTGCGCGAGATTTCACGTTCAATCTCGCCCATGCGGGTTTGCAGTTCCACTGACATTTTTTCCAAGAAAGTCGAATCCAGAGCAATGCCGGTGCGTTCCATCATCACCAGAACAGCGACCAGGGGCATTTCAATGGTTTGGAACAAGGATGTGGCAGAAAACTCATCCAGGCGGGATTGGAGCAGCGGGCGCAAACGCAGCGGCACTTCGGCATCGGCTGCGGCGTAAGGCGCTACCTGCTCCATGGGAACATCTGCCATGCTGATCTGGTTTTTGCCGGAGCCGATCAGTTCCTCAATGTGGGTCATGGATTGGCCCAGATAATCGTAAGCCATATCTTTGAGGCCCAGGGCGCGCGAGGATGGATTGACAACCCATTCAGCCAGGAGCGTGTCAAAGCTAAGCGGGTTGACCGAGAGGCCGTGCTGAGCGAGGACGATGACGTCATATTTCAAGTGATGGCCCATTTTGGGCTTCGTGGGGTCGGTTAATGCCGGGCGCAAGGCAGCCAGAACCTGCTCCAATGACAGTTGGTTGTCGTCCTGGCGGTGGCCCAGCGGGATGTAATAGCCTTCGCCGGGTTGAACCGCCAAGGAGATGCCGACCAGATCTGCCAGCATGGGGTCAATGGAGGTGGTTTCGGTGTCCAGTGAAATCCATTCAGCGGCAGACAAGGCTTTGACCAACTCATCAAGATCGACCAGGGTGCGAACGATATGAACATTGAGGCTGGTGGGCGCAGGCGCACCGATGCGCTGCAGAGGTTCGCCAAACAGCGAAAGCTGCTGCCCGGCGGCAGGGGCAGATGCCGGCGCTAGAGCCCGCAGGCGGTTAATCAGCGAGCGAAATTCAAATTCGCGGAAGATGGCTTCAGCGGCGACCAGATCCAACCGGGTGGTGTGGGCCTGCTCCAGATCAATGGATACGGGGACATCGGTTCGGATGGTTGCCAGATTACGGCTGAGGTACGCAAGGTCACGCCCAGATTCAAGTTTATTGCGCACCCGGTCGGGAATTTCAGTGAGGTGTTCGTAAATGGCATCCAGGGTTTGGTACTGCGCGAGGAGCGCGGTGGCGGTCTTTTCGCCGACACCCGGCACGCCAGGGATGTTATCGGATTTGTCGCCAACCAGGGCTTTGTAATCCACCACCTGATCGGGGCGGACGCCCAGGGAGTCGATGACCAGTTCGGCGGTAAAATCGCGCGCCTCAGACATTTTGCTGCCAGCCAGGTTGATGATGATGCGGTCATTGACCAACTGCAACAAATCGCGGTCACCGGTGATGATTTTGACGCCCAGACCATGGGCCACAGCCTGCTGAGCTACACTGCCCAGGACATCATCGGCTTCTACACCTTCGACTTCAAGGCGGGGGATCTGGAAAGCATCCAGCATCTGGCGGATGCGGTCAATCTGGGTGCGCAGGTCATCGGGCATTTTGGCGCGGGTGGCCTTGTACTCAGGGAAGAGATCATTGCGGAAGGTCTTGCCGGTATCAAAAGCAACCGCCAGATATTCGGGGTGATCCTGTTCCAAAAGGCGCAATAAGACGCTGGCAAAGCCGAAGATACCGGCGGTTGGTTCGCCGGTGCGGGTTTGCATGCGCTCAGAGGCCGACATGGTCAGGGCAAAATAAGCCCGGTACGCCAGAGCGTGTCCATCGATCAAATATAAAACAGGCGGCATGAGTTATCCTGACTGATCAAAACCCTGATGGCGGCGAATGCGGCGGACAAACTCACGGACAAGTTTTCCGCCGGGGGGCTGCGAGCCGCTGACAACCAGATATCCGGGGGCCCAGAAGTCACCAGAGGGGTTCTGTTCTTTGAGTGAAACGGATTGGGTAAAGATACGGTTTGAGGTTTGCTGGCGCATGATGCGGATGAGGTTTCCAGGTGAGACTACCGGAGCAACCCGCACCGTCCACAGGAGATGATTGGGACGCACAGTCAGTCCATCCAGATGCCAGCCAAAAGCGAAGCAAATCTGGGGAACCCATTGAGCCAACTGCTCGCTGAGTTCGCCAGTGAGGAAGTGCCCGGGAAAGCGCGGCAGCAGGATGCAGGTATAGACGATATAGCTCATGCCGGGCGCGGCGGTATCCCACTGCTGGAGGTTTTCGGGCAGGAGCAGGGGAGCCAGACCGGAAGGCCGCGTGGAAGCGACGGAATCCAGGTCGGCTGAAAAGCCCTCATCTTCTGTCAGGGAAGGCGCAAGAGGGGCATCGACCAGGGTGACGGGATTGGGGCGAGTTTCATCCCAGGGTAGGGTCATGTTCTGTAATTCGGTCAGCGCCTCGTTCTCGGTCATCCACTCACTTGCCGAGGGCATAGGCAGCAAAACGGATTGATCGACATCTGGCAACGTGAGGGAAGACGCAGAAAGCACAACCGGTTCGGGGTCGGGGGGGAGGAAGTCTGCCAACAGGCTGGCAAGTTCCAAATTGATCATTTCGGCGGTCAGGCCGCCTTCGTCATCATCGCCTGATTCAGGTTCACCCTCGGGGCTGGCAGGTTCGGGGGGGGCAACAGGTGAAGGGATTTGAATGGACTGCGGGGTTTCGCTGGACAGGGAGCGCGCCAGCCGAGCCGCCTGAGAGCGGATGCGCGTGAGCGGCATAGTCACATCATAAACCAGCGCCAACAGCAAATCGTCCATCAGGGCGGTGGCATAGAGCAGATACTCGCCGCCATTGGCTTCCAGACGGGTGAAGCGCGCCATATCGCTGTCTGAGTCACGATCCCAGACGCGCGCCAGAATAGAGGTCACCTCCTGGGCGGCAGGTTGGGTGAGCTGCCCGGCATACGCCCAGATATCATTATGATAGGTGATGAGCGCGGCTTCGGCAGAAGATTCAAGGAGCAGACGGGTTAAATACTGGGCGGCGACATTGACATCACGCAGCCAGGGGGGCAGGGTCTCTGTGGGCAGAGGCTCGGCATCTGCCGATGACTGTGGACTGACATCCAGGAGTTTCTCGACCATTTGAAGCAGGTCGGGGAAGTAGAAGGGTTTATTGAGGTAGCCGTGGGGGAACCAATCCCGCAGGGCGGGATGGTCGGGGTTGTTATCGGGAGGGATGACAATCAGGCGGCAGGGTGGTTGGGCTGATTCTACAGCATCATAAAATGCCGCCAGATAGAGATCAGTGGGAGAAATATCGGCAATGACGAGGTTGATCTGCTCCTGCTGAAGCTGGACCACGGCGGCGGCGCAATCGGGAGCGCGGAAAACCTGATAGGCGCCACCCTCTGCCAGACTGGTGGAGAGCAGTTCGCTGAATTCGGTATGTGCGCTTAGAACAAGAATCTTTGCCACGGTAAAAGTGTATCACGGGCGTGGATTAGAGGCAAGCACGGCAGGTGGGTGGGTTTTTAGAGCGGTAAAAATTTTTCGGCAGTTGCGCTTAACAAGACAAGCTGGGTTATAATAAGCGCGGTTTTGATTAAGTTCTGATGAGGAACTGCGCCTGAAAGGACCCGAAATGACCGATTTATCATCCAATAACCCGATGAATTTTATTGAAGAGGCTGTTGCTGAAGACCTGCGGAACGGACGATTTACGCATGTCCGCACCCGGCTGCCCCCCGAGCCCAACGGCTATCTACATATTGGACATGTAAAAGCCTTTTTGATTGATTACAATATTGCCCAGCGTTTTGGCGGGGAGCTTGACCTGCGGTTTGACGACACCAATCCGGCGAAAGAGGACGTGGAGTTTGTGGACGCGATTAAAGAAGACGCCCGCTGGCTGGGGATTGAGTGGAAACAAGAGCTTTACTCATCGGACTTCTTTGATCTGCTCTACGAATGGGCAATCAAGATGATCAAAAAAGGCAAGGCTTATGTTGATGACCAGAGCCCGGAAGAAGTGAGCAAGAACCGGGGCACCTGGACAACCCCGGGTGTGGAAAGCCCTTGCCGCAATCGTTCGGTTGAAGAGAACCTGGATTTGTTCGAGCGGATGAAGAACGGCGAGTTCCCGGATGGGTCTCGCACGCTGCGGGCAAAGATTGACATGGCACACGGGAATATGAATATGCGCGATCCGATCATGTACCGCATCATCCACGAGCCGCCGCATCACCGCACGGGCAAGAAGTGGTGCATCTACCCGATGTACGACTGGGCACAGGGCCAAAATGATGCCATGCACGGTGTAACGCATTCGCTCTGTTCCATTGAATATGAAGACCACCGGATTCTCTATGAGTGGTATTTGAACGAACTGGGGATCGAAAATCCGCCGCGACAGATAGAATTTGCCCGGATGAATGTGAACTATACGGTGATGAGCAAGCGCAAGCTGCGCCGGCTGGTTGAGGAAGGGCACGTGAGCGGGTGGGATGACCCACGTATGCCCACCCTGCGCGGCATGCGCCGCCTGGGCTATACGCCGGAAGCCATTCGGGAATTTGTGGCGCGGGCCGGTGTGGCAAAGACAATTGTTGCCCGGTCGGGTGTGTTTGTAGACCTGGCACTGCTGGAATCATGCGTGCGCGATGACCTGAACAAGCGGGCGCCCCGCAAAATGGCGGTGCTGAACCCGTTAAAGGTTGTGATTGACAACTACCCCGAAGGGCAGGTTGAGGAGTTTGACGCGGTCAATAACCCGGAAGATGAGTCCATGGGCACGCGCAAGGTGCCTTTCTCAAAGGTGATTTATATTGAGCAGGATGACTTCCGCGAAGAGGCTCCGCCCAAGTATTTCCGCTTGACGCCCGGGCGCGAAGTCCGGCTGCGCTATGCGTACTTTATCAAGTGCGAGAGCGTGGTAAAGGATGAAGCCGGGAATATTGTGGAGATTCACTGCACTTATGACCCCACCACACGAGGCGGCGATGCAGCCGACGGACGCAAGGTCAAGGCAACGCTGCACTGGGTGTCGGCGGCACATGCCATTCTGGCAGAGGTGCGGATTTATGACCGGTTGTTTAACAACCCCGACCCGGAAACCAGCGGCGACTTCATTGCTGATCTGAATCCCAACTCACTGATCATCAAAAACGCCCTGCTGGAACCCAGCCTGCGGGATGCACAATCCGGGGATCGATTCCAGTTTGAACGCCTGGGATATTTCTGCGCGGACTGGGATTCAAAGCCGGAAAAGCTGCTCTTCAATCGAACCGTGAGCCTGAAAGATGAGTGGGCTAAGATCGAAAAGCAATAGCCGCCTGCAATTTTGAGCCAATTAAAAAGCACAGCCTGAATTAGAGGCTGTGCTTTTGGTATTAATTTGAGAGGCTCGATATTTTTAATGCTAAAATGACAGCATACATTCGAGACATGCGATTTTATCAGGTTTGGACTTCCTCAAGGAGAGATAGATGCCCGTTCAACCGTTTGCCCACACCTATTCTATCGTCGCCAGGGACCCACTCAGCGGGGATTTTGGCGTTGCGGTGCAATCTCACTGGTTTTCGGTTGGTTCGGTGGTTGCATGGGCAGAACCGGGGATCGGCGTGATTGCCACGCAATCGATGGTTGAGATCAGTTATGGGCCGTTGGGGTTGAATTTGCTGCGCGGGGGGAAAACAGCTGAGCAGACCTTGCAGGCCTTGTTGAGTACGGATGCGGAGCGTGAGCTGCGCCAGGTGGCTATGATTGATGCACAGGGGAATGTTGCCACCCATACGGGCAAGCGGTGCGTCAAACAGGCCGGGCACCTGGTTGGGAATGGGTTCTCGGTACAAGCCAACATGATGTTGAACGAGACCGTCTGGACAGCGATGTATGAGGCTTACGAAACCGCACTGCAAGACCCGGCGATTGATCTACCCGAAAGACTGCTGCGGGCGCTGGAAGCGGCCCAAAGCTGCGGTGGAGACCTGCGCGGGCAGCAAAGCGCGGCCATCAAAATCGTCTCGGGTACGCCGCGAGTTAAACCCTGGACGGGGATCCTGATGGACCTGAGAGTGGAAGATAACCCTGCGCCGGTGGCAGAACTGCGCCGGCTGGTGGATATCCACCGGGCTTACGATTATATGAACCAGGGCGATGAATACCTGGGGAAGGGTGATGAGGCCAATGCTATGCTGGCCTATGCCGCTGCGGCCCGACTGGCACCGCAAATTGCGGAAATTCTTTTTTGGAATGCGGTATCGCTGGCGAATGTGGGCAGCCTGGAAGAGGCACTGCCCATTTTCAAAAAAGTCTTTTCAAGCGAGCCGAATTGGCGAGAGATGCTGGCGCGTCTGGTGGAACCGGGGTTGATAAAAAATGACCCTGAAATGTTGGAGAGAATCCTTAAAGTCTGATTTTCAGGAACAGACTGTGATATACTTTTGCTGTTTGTTTTTGGATGTTGTCTTAACAACCTAAAAGGAAGCTGCCGATGAAAACCGTAATCTTAATGCGCCATGCAAAATCATCCTGGAAAGATCCAGAAATTACTGATCATGAGCGGCCATTGAATAAACGCGGCGAGAAAGATGCGCCCAAGATGGGGAAATTACTCAAGGAGCATCACCTGTGCCCGGAACGGATCTTCAGTTCCACTGCACTGCGGGCCAGCCAGACTGCAGACGCAGTGGCAGCGAAATGCGACTACAAAGAGGAAATTGCTTATCTGGACGAGCTGTATCTGGCAGAACCACAGGCCTACCTGGATTTACTGGTCAACCTGCCAGATGAGATGGAGCGGGTGTTGATTGTAGGCCATAACCCCGGGTTGGAAGCACTGCTGCAAATTCTAAGCGGAGCAGTCAACCCGCTGCCGACGGCGGCAGTAGCGGTATTGCACCTGCCCATCCGCACCTGGAAAGCGCTGACACCCAATATTGAAGCCGAACTGGCTCACTATTGGCGGCCTAAGAGTGATTAGCTGGTTGTAGATCCGCCTGACGGGCCGCCCGGCGGGCCTTGAGCGCAAAAATGGCGGCAGCCATCAGTCCAACTGTGCCGCCACCGAGCCAGATAAACTGAGGACCCAAACGGTCATTCAAAAAGCCACCCAGGCTGGGGCCAATGGCATAGCCAGCACTCCAGGTCAGACCATAGACGCTCATGTAACGGCCGCGCATATCAGCAGGTGCCAGGCTGGCTGTATAGGTGCTGGCAGTGGGCATCAGAACCAGTTCGCCCAAAGACATAATGACCATTGATAACCAGAACGCCCAGAAGCCGTTGCCAAGAGCCACTGAGCCCACCCCTAAAGCATACAGCGTTGCCCCAACCATCAAAACCGGGAGAACCTTGTAGCGGCGGGTAATTCGAGTGATGGGGATTTGCAGTAAGACCACCATAAGGGCGTTGGTGGTGGGGATCAGGCCGTACATGCTTTCGGTCAGGCCGTAATTTTTGACGGCATGCACAGACAGCAGCACCCACATAATGGTGGAGGCGACAGAATTCAACACCATGGCGCCGACAAAGGAAACAAACCGGCTATCGCTGAAAACGCGGTCGTAGCCGCCGAGAACTTCTTTGGGGCGGGCGGCTTGATCGGGGTGCGGCACCAGGGTTTCAGCACAGAAAAAGGTCACAATAGCGCTGTAGGTGAGCAAGCTGGCAGCAGCCAAGATGAAAGCAAGCGTATAGGATTGGGAGGCGATCAAGCCGCCCATGGAAGGGCCCAGCGCAATGCCAGCGTTGTGAACCATGCGCAGCAGGCCATAGGCATCGGTGCGCTTTTCGGGCGGGATCAGGTCGGCAATCATGGCATCTGAGCCCATACGGTAGAGGGGGTTGAAAGCGCCCTGCAGGGCCATCAGGGCGGCAAATTGGCCCAGGGTGTGAGCCTGACTCATCAGAATATAGCCAATGCCATTCATCGCCAGGCTGATTGCCATGACCCATTTACGGCCAAGTCGATCTACCAAAGGGCCGACAAAGAATGACGATAAACCAGCCACCGCGTTGACCGCCGTCAGAAACGCGATGGAAGACAGCGGCAGGTTCAGACGGTCTCCGACGTAGATCATCAGAAACGGCCAAATCATGCTGCTGCCAGTGGCGCTGATCAACATGCCCCAAAAGAGGAGCCAGAACTGGCGGGGGTACTCCCCTTTCAAAGATTTAAAGTAAGGAATAATACGATTAAGGTTTATGAAGTGCATGGTTTGACAATGAGTTAACAGACTTGGGATGTTGGCACGGATATTGTATCATGGGGAAGTGCCCTAGCTCGTGGTACAATAGGGAAGAGTTTTTTAATCCACCAATATGGAGGCACCATGCTCCCTGAAGATTTATTAGCCATTCTGCGCTGCCCGGCCTGTGTGAAAGAAACCGGTGGTCAATTGACCCTGGTTAAAGACAGCTGGCTGGTATGTCAGGATTGCGGGCGTAAATACCCGATTGTTGATGATATTCCCGTCATGTTAATTGACCAGGGAGACCGCTGGCGCGAAACAAGCGTTGATGCGCTGCCAGTTCCCCCACCCAAGATGGATTAATCAGGCCCATATGGGACGCGAAAATCTTCAAATGGCCCGCAAAAAGCGGGTAAGCCTGGACCGCACCAGCTTGATTGTGCTGGTTGTCTTTATTGTTCTGGCCATCATCACAGCAATTGTGACATTCAATTTTGTGCGCGATCTGGTGACGGGCTGGAGTATTACGCCCATTGATGGCGTGGTGATCAATAACCCCACGGCGCAGCCGGGCGGCACCGTTACCGGCCCCACAGTGCCGGCCCCAGAAGGCGCCCTGCAGCCGGTTGATTCTGGCCCGGAAGCGCTAGACTGGGACGGCAATACACGGGTGAATATCCTGCTGATGGGACTGGATTATCGCGATTGGGAAGCGGGCGAATATCCGCGTTCAGACACCATGCTGCTGGCAACAGTGGATCCGGTAACGAAAACAGCCGGACTGCTGTCTATTCCGCGGGATTTGTGGGTGAATATTCCCGGGTATGACTATGCCAAAATCAACACGGCGTATTACCTGGGCGAGGCGAATAAACTGCCCGGCGGTGGTCCGGGACTGGCCATTCAAACCGTGGAAGATTTCCTGGGGGTGCCGATTCACTTTTATGCACAGGTGGACTTTACGGCCTTTGTGCGGCTGGTGGATGAAATTGGCGGCGTGAAGATCAAGGTGGAAGAAGAACTGACAATCGACCCGGTTGGGGATTCACCCAAGGTTCACCTGACACCGGGAACTTATACCCTGAACGGGGAGCTGGCGCTGGCCTATGCCCGCAACCGGAAGACGGATGGCGGCGACTTTGACCGGGCCCGCCGCACCCAGCAGGTGATTATGGCGATTCGTGACCGGGTGCTGCAGTTCAATATGCTGCCGACACTGGTTGCCAAGGCACCGATTTTGTACGAAGAAGTCAAAGCGGGTGTGCGCACAAACATGACCCTCGACCAGGCAATCCGCCTGGCGGCACTGCTGCAAAGCCTGCCGGCTGAAAGCATCCATAACGCGGTGATCGGGCCCGGGCAGGTGGAACCGGCAAAATCGCCTGATGGTCTGGATATCTTGATCCCCTACCCCGATCAGATTCGGCTGGTGCGGGATGAGATTTTCAGCGAAACAGGCGGCCCGGCAGCGCCGGTGGTAGTCACTGGCGACGAGAAAGAGCTGATGACGACTGAGGCTGCACGAGTGGCTGTGCAAAACGGAACCTACACCACCGGGCTGGCAAGCGAGACAGCAGAATATCTGCGCGGGCAGGGCTTCAATATTGTTGAAGAAGGCAACGCAGACGATATTTACACCTACACAACGATTTATGTACTGACCGGAAAACCCTACACGGTTAATTACCTGAAAACGGTGATGGGGTTGGATACCATCCGGGTGTACAACCGGTATAATCCAAACGCCACGGTGGACATCATTGTGGCAATTGGCAGCGATTGGGATACCTCCAATCCGATGCCATAAGCTTTTAAGGAAAAGGAAAGCGAAACGGGCGGCTGTGCAGCCGCCCGTTTATTATTTGTGCAAGATGGCTTAATCTCTAGGGTTGGGTGAATATCAACCGGAGGCCGCCCCAATAATCTGTGCCGTTCGCATCTACACAGGCGGGAGGCGTCAGATCGCCAACCAACTGGCCACTTTCGCCAACTCGGATGGTGTACATCACGCCGGGGAGCATTTCAAAATCGCCGTAACCGAGGCCGCGATCTGGGTAGAACCCGGTGAGGAAATAATCTTCGCCACCATCCCAGGTTACATCCACCCGGACAAAGGACACCGGGTTACCATCCGCATCAGTGACCTCGACCTGGATCAGCGGCAGGGGGGCATCGCAATCTTCTGACTGCGATTGCAGCACAAAGGGTGCGCCAAGGGTGGGTAAGGGGGTGAAGGTGGGCCGCGGGGTAAAGGTAGGCAGCGGTGTGGGGGTCACAGTTGGCGTATTCGATGGGATTGGGGTGGGCGGCGTGGTGGGCGTCTGAACGGCGGCATTGTTATCGAGCGTGGCAACGGGGGTGGCCGGGTTTTGAGTTGCCAGAGGGTTGGGCGTGGGGGGGATTTGCCCACCACCAGCCGTTTGCAGGGCAACAGAAAGCTGCGCGAGGGCGCGAGCCTCAGATTGATATCCGGGTTCGGCCATCAGGCGCTGGGCCTGGGCTGCCAGCTCGCCGCGCAGGTCGGCTTCGCCCAACAGGGCCAGGCGGCTGAGGGCGCGCTCCAGATTGCCATCAGCAGCATAGGCCAGGGCGATCATGCTGCGATAGGTATCACGATCTTCAGCGCTCAAGGCGCTGGGATCTGTATTCACATAAGATACTGGATGAATTGCCAGGGCATAGACCAAACCAATCACCAGGCCTAACAGGAGGCCGGTGATCAGGTAAACCGGGGAATGATTCTCCTCGTTCATGGCTGGCCTCGCAACGGCGGAACGTAATCTTGAAGGCCTTGCGCAAGGACCGCCAGAGCTTCAATATCCGGGCGGGCATAGCCCATTTGCTGAGCCGCGATTATCGTCTCCTGCACCAGGCGCACACCGGGAGCCGCATCAACGCTGGCGAGACGGCGCAGGGCCAGGGCGGCATCGTGGTCAAGCGTAAAGGCCTGGGCAACCATCAGGATGTAATCGGTGCGAAAATCCTGACGGAGGGTATCCATAGGGACATCCTGATAAGGCACGGGGCGCAAAACCCAACCGTAGAGCAACCCCAGGGCAATGCCCAGGCCGATGCTGACGAGGAACCAGGTGATTCGCCGCTTGCGCACGCTGAGATTACTCCTTCAGCATGGGAACGTGGATATGATGCCGCTGGGCCGCGGCAATGGCTTCGGGGTATCCGGCATCCACATGGCGGACAACACCCATGCCGGGGTCGGTGGTGAGGACGCGTTCCAGCCGGCGGGCGGCTTCGGAGGTGCCATCGGCCACGATGACCATGCCAGCGTGCTGGCTGTAGCCAATGCCCACGCCGCCGCCGTGGTGGAAGGAAACCCAGGTGGCGCCGCCAACCGCGTTGATGAGGGCGTTGAGGATCGGCCAATCGCTAACCGCATCAGTGCCATCGCGCATGGCTTCTGTCTCACGATTGGGTGAGGCCACCGAACCCGCATCAAGATGGTCACGGCCAATGACTATGGGCGCTTTGACAATGCCCCTGGCAACAAGTTCGTTAAACTTGAGGCCCGCTTTGACACGTTCGCCATAGCCAAGCCAGCAAATGCGAGCCGGGAGACCCTGGAAGGGCACCTTCTGGCGAGCCATTTTGAGCCAGCGGTGGAGATGTTCGTCTTCGGGGAAGAGTTCCATCACAGCTTCATCTGTGCGATAGATATCTTCGGGGTCGCCGGAGAGGGCTACCCAGCGGAAGGGGCCTTTGCCCTCGCAAAACAGCGGGCGGATATAGGCCGGGACAAAGCCGGGGAAATCAAAGGCATTTTGAACGCCATAATCAAAGGCGCGCTGGCGGAGATTATTGCCGTAATCAAACACCTCGGCGCCGCGGCGCTGGAACTCCAGCATAGCTTCGACATGGCGAGCCATTGAGGCCATTGAACGGTTGGCATATTCTTGAGGATCAGAGCGGCGCAGGTCATCGGCTTCGGCAACGCTGAGGCCTGCAGGAACATAGAAGAGGACATCGTGAGCGGGCGTCTGGTCGGTGACTACGTCGGGGATGACGCCGCGGAGGACCAACTCGGGATAGATTTCGGCGGCGTTGCCGATCAGAGCAATAGACAGCGGTTTTTGCTGCTGGCAGGCTTCTTCAACCAGCGTCATGGCTTCTTCAAGCGTGTCCACAACCAGATCAACGTAGCCAATTTCCTGGCGGCGGTGGGCGCGGGCGGGGTCAACTTCTACACACAGGCCAACGCCACCGTTCATGGTAATGGCAAGCGGCTGGGCGCCGCCCATGCCACCCAGGCCAGCGGTGAGAACAAATTTGCCAGCCAGCGAGTTCCAGCCTTTTTGGACTGCCAGAGAAGCCAGGGTCTCATAGGTCCCCTGGACAATGCCCTGGGAACCGATATAAATCCAGGAACCGGCGGTCATTTGGCCGTACATGATCAGGCCGCGAGCAGCCAGGTCATCAAAGTGAGATTGGGTGGCCCAGTGTGGGACAAGGTTGGAGTTGGCAATCAGCACACGGGGAGCATCGGGGTGTGATTTGAAAACAACCACCGGCTTACCCGATTGAACCAGGAGGGTCTCATCATTTTCCAGATTGCGCAGGGTATCCAAAATGGCATCAAAGGCTTCCCAACTGCGGGCAGCCTGACCGCGGCCACCATAAACCACCAGGTCTTCGGGGCGTTCGGCCACTTCGGGGTCCAGGTTGTTCTGAATCATGCGATAGACCGCCTCAGTCAACCAGGATTTACAAGCAAGCTGCGTGCCTCGCGGAGCACGCACCACACGGGTACCGGGCATGAGCAATTCCTCCTGAATAAGTAAAGTGTTCTGCGCTAATTATACGCCAAATCATCACCGGCTTATCAACTGCATGTCACGGTTAATCACGGCAATGGTCATATGAGGGTTATTTTTCCGGGGGCACATTTACCTGGAAATCGGCCGGGTTGAACAGCCCACCAGAACGGATTTTACGCTATAATGATGTCAGCTTTTCTTCTCAGGCAATCCTGGACTTATGACAACTCCATCAGGTTATCTTGAACGACTAAGCAAGGTAAAGCCGATCCGGGTTGTGGCTGTGTATGCCGTCATTGTGACGCTTGTGGCGATTACATTGACACGGATACCAGACTCGGACCCATTTTTAATTTTATTGACGGCGCCTATCCTGGTGAGCGCGGCGATTTTTCCGCGGTGGGTTTATCTGGTTGAAATTGGGATTTTAATCATTGCGACTCTGGGGGTTACATCCCATATTGTTCAGAACTTTTCAACATCGTTGATCACTACTTCGATGGTGGCATTGGCAACGATTATTGCCTCAGAAATCATTCTGCGCTTTACGACAGCAAGACGGCGATTGGCAGAATCGCTGCAGTCTGAAAAGCGGCTGTTTGTGGGCGGGCCAGTGGTTGTATTCCGCTGGGAGCCAGGGGATGGGTTGGTTGCCAGCTATGTTTCACCCAATATCATTGACCAATGGGGATATTCGGCGGAGCTGTTTACGGCCCGCCATATGCGATATGCAGACTTAATCCATCCGGCAGACCGGGATAAAGTGCTGGAAGAAATCAACGAGAAGAGCAGTACTGGCGCACATTACCTGGAACAAGAATTCCGGCTGCAACATGCAGACGGGCGGTACTTCTGGGCGCGTGGTTTCATCAACATTGTGCGGGATTCGCGTGAGCGCGTTTTGCATTATTACGGCTACGTGCTCAATACCAATGCGACCCATGAAACTGAAGAGGCACTGCGCAAGAGTGAGGAGCGTAACCGGGCGATTCTGAATGCAATCCCAGATATGATGTTCAGGGTCAACCGGGAGGGGACTTTTCTGGATTATCATGCCGAGCGAACTGAACACCTGATCATGCCGCCCGATTTATTCCTGGGCAAGCGGGTTGTAGATGTGCTGCCCCCTGAGCTGGCGCAATTAACGATGAAAAGCGTGCGTCTGGCGCTCAACACTCGGAAGATCCAATCTTATGAGTATTCCTTGAATATGGGGAAAGAAGAGCGGTTTTATGAATCCCGGTTGATGGTCAGCGGACCGGATGAGGTTCTGGCTGTCATTCGCGATATCACTCAGCAAAGAATGGCCCAGAATAAACAGTTAGAAGCTGAAGAGCGGTACCGCCAGTTGGTTGAGCAAATTACGGCGATTACTTACATTGATTCGGCCGATGGAAGCCAGACCGCCTATTACATCAGCCCACAGATTCATACCCTCTTGGGGTATCATCCCGAAGAATGGATGGCTGAAGAGCGCATCTGGCGCCGGTTGATACACCCGGATGACCGTGAATGGGTGCTGAATGAGGTGGACCGGTGCAGCCAGGCAGGTAAAGAGATTGCCATGGAATACCGGCTGGTGGCAAAAGATGGGCATGTGGTCTGGGTACGGGATGAGGCCGTGATGTCGCGCGACAAGGCGGGCAAGCCGATTGCGTGGCGCGGCATGATGCTGGATATTACGGCGCGCAAACAGGCAGAATTGATGCAGGCGGCGGCGTTCCAGGTTTCACAGGCGGCGCTGACCTCCACCTCGCTGGAAGAGCTCTTCCCATCCATCCATCAGACGCTTAAGGCACTGCTGCCAGCCGATAATTTTTATATTGCCATTTACGAGCCAAAGAGCGATCTGCTTTCGTTTCCGTACTGGGCTGATGTGAACGACGAGAAGCCCAACCCGGCACCACCGGGGAAAGGCCTGACAGAATATGTGCTCTGGACGGGCAAGTCGCTGCTGGTCTCGCCTGATCGGTATAGAGAATTAATCAAAGCGGGTGAGGTGGAGCAAATTGGGGCTGAATCGGTGGACTGGCTGGGGGTGCCCTTGAAAGCAGACGGCGGGACCTTTGGAGTACTGGCGGTGCAAAGCTATAACCCGACCATCCGCTATACTGAGCGGGAGCGGGAAATTTTAGAGTTCATTTCTGTTCAGGTGGCGATGGTGATTCAAAGAAAGCAGGCGGAGGAATCACTGCGCGAGAGCGAACAGCGTTATGTGCTGGCGGTGCGCGGCGCCAACGATGGGTTGTGGGATTGGAATTTGCGCACTGATCAGATTTACTTCTCGCCGCGCTGGAAGGCGATTTTGGGACTGAACCTGGATGGGGTACCGGATACGCCCGATTTGTGGTTCAGCCGGATTCATCCGGAAGATATTCAACGCGTGATGGGGCAACTGACCGCCCATATGAAGGGCCAAACACCGCACTTCGAGTGCGAGTATCGGGCACTGCACGACAACGGTTCATACCGCTGGGTGCTGGTGCGCGGGCTGGCAACCCGGGATGAGAAGCAGCAGGCTGTGCGCATGGCTGGCTCGATGAGCGATATTACGGCACGCAAAGCCATTGAGGAGCAGTTGAGCCACGACGCGATGCACGATACGCTGACCGGGCTACCCAACCGGGCCTATGTGATTGAGCAACTGCAACGCTGCATGGAAATTTGCCGCCGCCGCCCCACTTACCTGGCAGCATTATTGCTGCTGGATCTGGACCGATTCAAAGTTGTGAACGACAGTCTGGGGCATTTGTGCGGCGACGAACTACTGGTATCGGTTGGCGAGCGGATTCGGGATTGCCTGCGCCCCGGCGATGTGGTTGGGCGATTCGGCGGCGATGAGTTTGCGGTGCTGCTGGAAGATTTGCATAACCCAGGCGAAGTGGCCGTGGTGGCCCGGCGGCTGCTGGAAGCTCTTGAGAAGCCATTCAAGATTGAAGGGCGGGAGGTGTTCACATCCGCCTCAATTGGGATCACCATGGGGAGTGGCGATTATGAACGCCCGGAAGATATTATTCGGGATGCGGATACGGCGATGAACCGGGCCAAGGCAAAGGGCCGGGCGCGCTATCAGATTTATGATGTGGAGATGCATGCATCATCCATCTCGCAGCTTGAACTGGAAACCGATTTGCGGCGGGCAATTGAGCGGCAGGAACTGCGGGTATACTACCAGCCGATTATATCGCTGCAAACGCGGCGGATCACCTCGCTGGAGGCGCTGGTGCGCTGGCAGCATCCCCGCCGCGGGTTGACGCTGCCCGGTGAATTTATGCCTCTGGCTGAAGATACAGGGCTGGTGCTGCCGATTGGAGAATGGGTTTTAAGGACTGCTCTGACTGATTTGAAGGTCTGGCGTGAGGTAGGGTTTAAGGACCTGCAGGTTGCCGTGAATGTATCTGTGCGGCAGTTGGAGAGCCAGGATTTAATTGGGCTGGTAAAATCGGCGCTTAAAGATACTGGATTACCGGCACAAGCACTGCAATTGGAGATTACCGAGAGCGCGGCAATGCATGACGTGGAACAGACGGCCAAGATACTGGATGTGCTGGGGAAAATGGGAATTGATATTTCAATTGATGATTTTGGAACCAGCTACTCATCGCTGGGTTACCTGAACCGCTTCCCGGTCAGACACTTGAAGATTGCCCAAACCTTTACCCGGAATATTCCGGACCGGCGCGATGACACGGCGATTACCCATGCAATCATTGCGCTGGCGCATGCGTTGAAGCTGACCGTGATTGCTGAAGGGGTTGAAAATGAGCGGCAACTGGCAACGCTGATTCCGCTGGGATGCGAGCAAATTCAAGGTTATATGATCAGCCGGCCACAGCCAGCCGATGCGATTGAGCAAGTTCTGACTGAGAGCCCCAAAAATTTAAAGATCCGGGAACTGCCATCCAGGCTGAATTAATCGGCTTCAAAGACGGCCCGGTTACGCCCGCCCTCTTTGGCATGATAGAGGCCACGGTCGGCGCGGGCGATGAGCTGATTGAGGGTTTCGCCTGGTTTGAGGGCGGAAACCCCCAGGCTGACCGTTGCTGGAATGGCGCCTGCACTGACCAGGAACGGCGCTCCGGCGACCGACTGGCGGATGCGCTCGGCAACATGCAAAGCGGTCACGTCATCGGTTTCAACCAGAAGAATGCAAAGCTCATCGCCGCCGTAACGGGTGACAATATCAGCATCACGCACTACCTGACGGCACCGATCGGCAAGCTGGCATAAGATTTCGTTGCCGACGATGTGAGAATAGGTGTCATTCAGGGTCTTAAAGCGGTCAATATCCATCATGATGGCTGATAAAGGACGACCGTAACGCTGGGCGCGGTCAACCTCCTGGGCGCCGAGATCCATCAGGCCGCGGTAGTTGTACAGACCCATCAAATCATCGGTGACGGCCAGGCGTTGAACCTCGGCGACCAGCTCGGCCTTGGCCACGGCCAGAGCAATCTGGCGCCCGGCCTGTTCAGCAAGAGAGACCTCGTCGGGGGTAAATTTGTGGGGCTGGGTATAGCCCATAATCAAAGCGCCTAATTTTTGATCACCAACAATCAGGGGGATTCCCATGATTGAAGCTTCATTAAAATAGCGGGCAATCCGAGAGCTGATATATGATGAGTGGTAGGCGTCTTCCACAATCAGGATCCGCCGGGCGTTAAGCACGGATTCGGTCAGCGTGACTTCGCCGTTGACCACTTCCGTTGCTGAATAGGCTGCCCCCTGCTGACCAGAGGCAGAAGCGGGGATGGGGCGGTGATTGGCTTCATCCCACAATGTGATGTAGGCGGCATCCATACCAAAGAGGGATTGAACCCGGTTAGCCAGGCCGTCTAATAAAGCTTCCAGCGAAGGCGCCGATATGGCTATACGACCTATTTCATTTAGAATGGACAGGCGGTGGGCATTTTCTCGGACGGTCTCGAACAGGCGCGCGTTTTGCAAGGCCAGGGCCGCCTGGTTGGCGTAGGCTTGAAGCGTATCGGACTGATTGGCAGAAAACGCATTGGGAGTGGCACTTTGAAGATTGATGAAGCCAATGGTGATGCCTTGGTGTTGAATTGGGATGGTGGCCAGCGAGCGCACCCACTGCATATGCTCAGAGCCTTGCTGGCGGATAACAGCCGCGGCATCGGCCACGATGACCGGGCGGCCCGATTCGGCAGCCTGGCGCATGACAGGTGTGTTCATAACGGCATGGACTGGCAGGTTATTGCCCGAATTAGAGCGCCGCTGATAACCCTGGGCACGGAGCACCTCGGCGTGGCCATTATCTACCAGCATGATATTGACGGCATCGTGTGCGGTGACTTTGCCAATGTTTGCCATGATGCTGTCTAATACACTGTCGAGGCTCAGGGAGGCATTGAGATCGGCTGCCGATTTACCCAGGGCTTCGGCCAGTTTGCGGGCGCTGCTTTCGGCAGCCAAAAGCTGGCGGTTTTGGTTGTCGTAATGTTGACGCTGGATGGCCAGGCCAACCAGACTGGCAGCCAGGCGCAGGGCATCTTCTTCGCCGGTGGTCCATTCGCGCTCATGCAGGGCATCGGCCACGCATATACCGCCCCACCAGCGGGTAAAGACGAAGATAGGTACAACCAGGATAGATTTGCTACCGCGGAACAACGACCCGGTTGGCGAGAGACTGGCACGGGCTTTGACGATTTTATTGCGAGACAATAGATCGGCCCAACGGCCAAAGCCAGAGCGGGCTGTATCAACGATGAACTGGTCGTTATCTGGGGTATTTACCGCGCCGGGAGCTACCCATTCGTAGCGATAGTTGGGGTAGACGCGGCCATCTGAGTTGATGGCGTTTTCAAAAATTGAGACGTGTGTTGAAGCTGTGGCCCAACCCAGAGCTTCAATAGCGTTACGGATGCTTTCGTCCAACTGTTCTTTGGACAAAAATTGTTCAGCCGCGAGGGTGATGGCTTCCAGAAGCGACTGACGGGAGCGAAGCTCCTGTTCAACCTGTTTACGCTCGGTGATATCTTTGACGGCCGCGATGAGATAGGTGATGTGCCCCTGTTCGCTGCGAACAAAGGACTGTGTGAGGATACCCCAGACCACACTCCCGTCTTTGCGCACAAAGCGCTTTTCAATTTGCGTACGGCTGCCGCCTTCGGTAATGGCCTGACGAACCTGGTTGACTTCAATGGCGTAATCGGCGGGATGGGTAAAGTCTCGGCTGGACATGCCGCGTAGTTCGGCAGCGGAGTAGCCCAGAAAGGATTGCAATTCGGCATTGGAATCCAGGATAATGCCCACGGGATCGGACACAGCCATGCCAACCCCAGCATTATGGAAGATGGCGCGCAACCTTTCTTCGCCGACAAGCTGGGCGCGCGCGGCGGCTTTGCGCTCTAAAAAGCGCATAAACTGTTCTGAGACCTGGGACATGAGGCGAAAATCTTCCTCGGCCCAGGTGCGGGGGGCGGTTTCCATGCTGGCGCCGAGAAAACCGGCTAACTGATTGGCGACCAGGAGCGGATAGACCAGAATGGATTCAACGCCGCTGCGAGCCAAATACTCACGTTCTTTAGTGGCTTCGGGGGGCAACTCTGACAGGGCGTTGGTACAGGTGATTTCCATCTGGTGCAGGCGCGCCGACAACCAGGGCAGGGCCGCCAGATCAACCAGGTCATTGACACGGGGTGCGGGTAGATCGGGCCGGTGCCACTGGTACTGCTGGCTGATGCGCAAACTTTGATCTGAAAACAGGATCAGGCGGATGCGGTCGATTTGGCCAAATTCTGCGGTGAACTGGAGGGCCCGGGTGATTCTTTGTTCAACTTCTGGGTCTGAAACACTGAAAAAATCGCCTGAGATTGAAGAAACCATTTGTTCAAGAGCCAGGCGGCGCTCGAGCTTTTGGCCTTCCTGACTGCGGGCATTAAGCAGCTTCTCAAAGGCAATAGCCAGGGTGCGAACAAAGCCCATAACCATTCCGGCGAGGATCAGTGCGAGGAGCCCGGCAAGGCCGCTGTATGCCAGAGAAGACATGGGCAATTCTTCGGGGGCAAGCTGAACGAGGAACAGTCCAAAAGCAAAACACAGGACGGCGGAAATGGCCCCACCCAAAGCGCCAAGGAAAAAGCCAGAAGCCATGACCACCGCTAAAAGACCCGCGGCAAGACCCAGACCATTTTGGCGCCCTAGAAGCCAGTAGAGGGCTGTGACACCCAGCAGGCCGATAATCAAGATGAGCAGGCGCGAGCGCAGAGGCCAGCGCAGTGCGTTCAGGATAAAAACGACTCGTTTGTTGGCGCGGTGATTATCAGACATTCACGTCATCCAGACAGCAGGTGACAGAAATGCAGTGATTGATGGCTACAGTGTCGATTTTGCTCCGTCCCTCGACTGCCTGACAATCAGTATATGAAAAATCGAGGTAAACGTCAAGAATAATCGGCGGGGCAAATCGGGGTTTGGTTTGGGTCAGTTCACTGCAAAAGCGGGCGTTAATGATAAACCCAAATTGGAAATTTGGGAAAAACTGATAGTTATTGGAGCGATTTTGCGCGACAATAGAGACAAATAATTTCTGAAGCAAACACAATATCGACAGGAGGCCATGATGTTGACGACTGTACGGCACATCTTACAGTTCAAGGGGCCGCAGGTTTGGTCCATTCACCCGGGGGCAACTGTTTTTGAGGCGCTGCGGATGATGGCAGACAAGGATATTGGGGCGGTGCTGGTGATGGAAGGCGAGCGGCTGGTGGGGGTGATGACCGAACGAGAATATGCCCGCAAGGTGATTTTGCAGGGCAAATCTTCACGGGAGACCAAAGTCAGCGATATTATGGGCACCGACCTGACCGCTATTCATCCCGAGCAGACATTGGAAGAGTGCATGGATTTGATGACGCAGCACCATGTGCGCTATTTGCCAGTGGTGGAAAACAATGAGGTGATTGGGGTGATTTCGCTGGGGGATGTGGTTTACAACATCATTCACCGGCAGCGGCAGACGATCAAGGAGATGGAAAGTAAAAAGATTTAGGATTTAGGATTTTAGATTTTAGATTTTAGATTTGAAATTTGAGATTTAGGAATGTGGACTGCAAGGCCGTTGAGTTAAGACTTGCAGTCTGTAATTTCCTGTTGTGCCCGAACCCTGCGGTGGGACGCATGGGTCGGGAAAGTGACGGCCGGGTTATTTGGATATTATTAGTATTATTTACCGATAGACTGGGTTGACAGGGTACCCAAACACCCCTATAATTAAGCGTGCTCTAAACTATTCCCCTTGCGCATGAGCGTAAAATTAATCTGTAAAGGAGGTGAGACCCTCCTTCTCCAGCCCAGGGTGTTGATCGTCACGACATGGCTGGAAAGGAAATTCCAATCACCCTAACTGTACGTCCCATTTCGTTTGCAGCTTCCCGCGGGGAAGCGTGCGTTGTCCCTCCCATTTTTTCAGATTGAAGATGGAGAATTACTAAAGATGAAATCGCACCTGTTTCGACTGTTTGCGCTTTTGGCCCTGATCGCAATGATCGTGGCGCCGGTAAGCGCGCAGACACCGGTTCCGCCTACGACTAAGGCCGCTGTTGAATCTGCGGTCCCCGAAGGCGAACCCTTCCCCTATATCGTCCTGTTTGAGGGCGATTCCCTGACGGCTCGCTACGGCGCAGCGGTCAGAGAGGTAGAAAACCAGAGCTACTTAAACACGCTTGCCACGCAGCGGACAGCCATTCTGACCGAGGCGAGCAAAGTTCTGGGACATGACCTGGAAGTTATTCACGTCTACGACGTGATTTTGAACGGCGTAGCGGTTAACCTGACCCCGGCTGAAGCGGCCAAGCTTGAAGCCCTGCCGGGTGTGCGCCGGGTACTGCGCGATACCATCGAGACCCTGGCCACCGACACCGGCCCGACCCTGATCGGCGCCCCGGATCTGTGGGCTGGCACGGGTACACCCGATGGCATCGGCACCCTGGGTGAAGGCCTGATTGCGGGTATCATCGACTCGGGTATCAACTTCGATCACCCGTCGTTCAGCGAAACCCCGGCAGACGGCTATGTGTACACCTGGACCGGCGACTACCTGGGCGTTTGCGCCCCGGCTGGCGACCCGGCCTATGCTTCTGCCTGTAACGACAAGGTTGTGGGCGCGTACTCCTACACCAAGGATGCGGCCTCCGAAACCAACACCCCGGAAGACAGCGATGGCCATGGTTCACATACCGCCAGCACCGTTGCTGGTAACACCGTTGACATGGAATACGAAGGAATCCCGACGACCATCTCTGGTGTTGCGCCCCATGCTCAGATCATTGCCTACGATGTGTGCTACCCCACCCCCAGCGGCGGGCAGTGCGCGGGCAATGACTCGCTGGCAGCCATTCAGCAGGCTATCGTTGACGGCGTGGATGTCATCAACTACTCCATCTCTGGCGGCTCTGACCCCTACAGCGATGGCGTTGAACTGGCCTACCTGGAAGCCTTCAATGCAGGCATCTACGTCTCGGCCTCGGGCGGCAACTCCGGCCCGGCTGCGGCAACTGTGGCCCACCTTTCCCCCTGGTTGATGACCACCGGCGCCAGCACCCACGGCCGCGTCTTCTCGCTGCCTGTGAACATCACTGGCCCTGGCGTTGTGCCCCCCGAACTGACAAATATTGATGCCGCGCCCAGCAGCAGCCCGGTGGCCTTTGACGTCACCAATGCGCCGCTCAAGTACGACCCGGCCAACGTGACGGGTTGTACAGCGTTCGCCGGCGGTTACTTCACCGGCTCGGTTGCGCTGATCCAGCGCGGCGGCTGTACTTTTGCTGTCAAGCTGGCCAATGCCCAGACTGCCGGCGCCATCGGCATGCTGGCGTTTAACAACGCTGGCGGTCCGCCGATTGCCATGGGCGGCCTGGATGCCGCCACCCTGCCGGCGGCCATGATCAGCCTGGATCGCGGTCTGCTGGTTGCGGCCTGGTTGGATACTAATCCCACCACGACAACCGTCACCGTCCTACCGGACCCCGCCGCCATTGTTAATCCCGACTACGAAGATATCATGGCCAGCTTCAGCTCCCAGGGCCCGACCACGGCCTTTGACGTCGTCAAACCCGATGTCACGGCCCCTGGTGTGAGCATCCTGGCTGCGGTTGCCGATGACACTATCGCCCCCGATGGCCTTGATGAATACGATCTCTATCAGGGCACCTCGATGTCCAGCCCGCACAACGCTGGTTCCGGCGCCCTGATGAAGGCGCTGCACCCGGATTGGAGCCCGGCTGAAATCAAGTCGGCCATCATGCTGACCAGCTATGACGACACCGTGCTGGCGCCCGATGGCGTGACCCCGGCAGGCCCCTTCAATATGGGCTCGGGCCGCATCCAGCTTGAAATGGCTGGGCTGACCGGCCTGGTGATGGACGAAACCTACGCCAACTTCCTGGCGGCTGACCCGGCTGAGGGCGGCGATGTGCGCACGCTCAACATTGCCAGCCTTTACAACAGCGCCTGCGTGGTGAACTGCAGTTGGGAACGCACCTTCACCAGCGTGGCCGAAACCACCGCGACCTACACCGCGACCGTGGATGCCCCGGCGGGTCTGGTTGTGACCGTGACCCCGGCCGAATTCACGATTGCAGCCGGCGCGACTCAGACCGTGACCATCACGGCCAACGTTGAGGCTCTGCCCCTGGATGCGTTTGCATTTGCGACCATCAACTTTGATACCGATGATGCCCATCCTGGCGGCGGTACTCCCTCTGTAGTGTTCTCACAGGACTTTACAGACGCGACCTTCCCGCCCACAGATTGGACCGTCTACGATGTGGATGCGGTCGGTGCATCAGCCCTCTGGCTGCGCGATACGGTTCAGTACAGCAGCACACCTGCTTCTGCAAAGCATCAATATGGCTGCTCTGCTGATCAGGAGGGCTGGCTCGTAACACCTCAAATATCCATCCCTGCTGGCATTACCAGCTTCAACTTCCAGCAACGCGGTGATTATGTTGGAAACACCTTCTACCATGGTGTCTGGGTTTCCACTGCATCAAACGCGATTGCCGACTTTGTTGAAATTGCCCAACCCGCTGATGCGCCGGAAGATGCCTGGACGACCACCCCGGTCTCCGTGGATCTCACAGCCTATGCCGGGCAGGATGTCTATGTGGCCTTCAAGTACATGGGCAACTGCGCCGACACCTGGTGGGTGGATGACATCCAGGTTCTGAACCTGGCTGCCGGCGAGCCGATCTCGGACGTGCATATGCCAATGGTGGTGATGCCCGCGACGAGCGCCCTGCCCGAACTGATCACCATCGAAGCCGATGCCAATACCGGTTCCGAGGTCCTGGCCGACAACTTCTCCGGCCTCGAGATCACTGACTTCACCGCGACCATTGACGGTCTGGCCCTGGGTATGTACGAGGAACAGGTTGTCCTCGAAGACAGCACCCCGGCCAACGCCTACGATGGCAACGGCACTTACTTTGTCACCATTGACGTACCGGCCGGCGCCCGCCGCCTGGTTGCCCACGTGGTGGAATCCACCTCGGGTGATGTGGACATGTTCGTGGGCACCGGCTCGACCCCCAGCGCCGGCACCGTGGTCTGCACCAGCGCCACCGGCGCCGTGCTGGAGTACTGCAACGTCCTCGACCCGGCCGCAGGCACCTACTGGATTCTGGTCCAGAACTTCGCCCAGACCGAACCGGAAGGCGATGTGATCGCCCTCTCCTACGCGGCTGTGCCCGGTGGCGACGCCGGTAACATGACCGTGACGGCCGATCCGGATGTTGTTCCTGTGGGCACCCCCTACGATCTGACCATCGCCTGGGACGAAGCCACGATGAACGGTTTCGATTACTGGTATGCGATCTTCGATGCCGGTACCGATGCCACCAACTTCGACAACCTCGGCACCGTCATGGTGGACCTCTACCGCCTGCCCGACGAAGCCGAACTGGCGGTTGACCCCGCCATGCTGGACGCTGTTCAGGGTCCCGACACCCTCACGACCCAGACTCTGAATGTCAACAACCTGGGTGATCTGGAAGACAACTTCATGATCACCGAAGGCACGGTCACCCTGGTCACCGAAGGCTTTGAAGGCGGAGCGATTCCGCCCACCAATTGGCTGACCTTCCACAACGGCGCCACAACCCGCCTCTGGGCGGTCACCAACAATGTGACCTACGTCATCGAAGGCACCTACTCCGCCTGGATCAACTACGACAGCGCAGCCGCTTCCGATGAATGGCTGCTGACCCCGGCCATGGACGTGACAGATGTAACCGATCTGTCCCTCTCCTTCTGGGCACGGTCGGATACCGAGTATCCCACCGCGACCATGAAGGTCTGGGTGACGGACAACGCCGGCGTTCCGCTGACGGCCGAACCCCTGTGGGACATGGTCCGCGACGAAGAATGGAGCACCTGGGACCTTCGCGAAATTGTGGTTGACCTCAGCGACTTTGACAACCATGCCGATCCCATCCGCGTGGCCTGGCAGTACGTTGGCCTGGACGGCGAAAGCTACGGCATGGACAGCATTGCGATCACTGGTGCGGTTGACGTACCGTGGATCTCTGAAGATCCGGCCGCTGGTACGGTTGCGGGTGATGGCTCCACTCCAGTGGAAGTCACCTTCGACTCGACTGGTCTGGCTGAGGGCGTCTACACCGCGACCCTGACCGTGACTGGCGACAACAACTCAGTTGATGTCCCTGTGACATTGACCGTGGAAGTCCCGGCCACTGCAGTGGACGATGCCTACGCCATGGACGAGGACATGGTCCTGACCGTGGATGCCGCCAACGGTGTGCTGGCCAACGATACCGAACCCGAAGGCGATCCGCTAACGGCTGTTCTGGTTGAAGGCCCGCTGCATGGTCAACTGGCTCTGGCTGCGGACGGTTCGTTCGTCTACACGCCCGATGCAGATTACTTCGGCACCGACACCTTCACCTACGTGGCAAATGATGGCACGGTGGACTCCAACATTGCAACGGTGACCATCACCATTGCAGATGTTGCTGAAACACAGTACATCTACCTGCCTGTGATCCTGAAGTAAGACTTTCGGTCTGCGGACTGAAATAAGCAAGTTTCCCCCCTCCGTATGGAGGGGGGAATTGTTTAACCACAGATCACAACCGCAGATTACGCGGATTGCGCTGATTTCACCGATTACGCAGATTGCGGGGATAGTGCGGGTTTTGGATTGTAAAGGGGCGTGGGGAATGGAAGCGGTGGGGAATATGGTATGATGGGGGGCATGCTGAGACTTGAGAAGATTATTAAGACGTATGATGATAAGCCGCTGCTGGGCGGGGTTTCGTTTGAGGTGGGGGCGGGCGAGACGGTGTGCCTGCTGGGTGCTTCGGGGAGCGGGAAGAGTACGTTGCTGCGGATCATTGCGGGGCTGGAAGCGGCTGAGAGCGGGCGCGTTTTTTGGGATGGGCAGGATTTGAGCCGGGTACCCGTCCATGAGCGGGGGTTCGGGTTGATGTTTCAGGATTATGCACTGTTTCCGCACCGCAATGTGGCCGATAATGTGGCTTTTGGGCTGCGGATGCAGGGTCTGGTGCGGACAGAGATTGCAGAGCGCGTGGCGGCTGCGCTGGCGCAGGTCAATATGCGCGGGTTTGAGCGGCGGCGGGTGACGGACCTCTCAGGGGGCGAGCAGCAGCGGGTGGCACTGGCGCGGGCGCTGGCGCCGCGGCCGCGGTTGTTGATGCTGGACGAGCCGCTGGGTGCGCTGGACCGAGCGCTGCGCGAGCAGTTACTGGGTGAACTGCGGCGGGTGCTGCAGGCGACGCAGATTCCGGCAATTTACGTGACACATGATCAAGAAGAGGCTTATGCGCTAGCTGACCGGCTGATTTTGCTGCACGATGGGCAGATTGCGCAAATGGGCGCACCGGCGGCGGTCTATGCGCATCCGGCTTCAGCCTGGGTGGCGGGTTTTCTGGGGCAAAATAATGTGGTCCCCGGTACAATCCGGCAGGGTGAGCCAATGCACGTTGATACACCTCTGGGACTGCTGCAACCGATCAATGAGGGGCGGCACTACGCCGATGGTCAAGCAGTTCAGGTGCTGCTGCGGGCAGAAAGCGCCCGGCTGGGGCCCGGGGCAGAGGGGGCGAACACACTGCGAGGCACCGTGACCGACAGGGTTTTTCAAGGGGAGCGGGTGCGGCTGAGTGTGCTGTGCGGCGAAAGGCCATTGACCTTCAGCTTTGACCCGGCCAAGACACTGCCAGAAACTGGCAAGGCGATTACGCTACACATCAAACCGGAGGGGTTGTTGATTTTAGGCTAGGCCGATAAGATTACCGGCAAGGTGGATATACATTATGGATGAAGCGGTTGTGGTATTGAAGTTAAATTTACAGGGGGAAGAAACCTGGCGGTATGAGGGGCGGGTTGTACAGCAGCGGGAAAATGGCGTGCTGTTGGAGGCTTTTTTCAACCGCCCTGACCTGCCGTTTCACGGGATTGTGTTCGGGGAAGGTGACCGGTTTCTGGAGGCGTACTGGTCAGATCGCTGGTATAACATCTTTGAGATCCACAGCCGGGTGGATGATACAATCAAGGGGTGGTACTGCAATGTGAGCCAGCCGGCGCAAATCAAACCCGGAGTGATCGGGTTTGTGGACCTGGCGCTGGATCTGCTGGTCTATCCGGATGGGCGCCAACTCGTTTTAGATGAAGACGAGTTCCGGGTAATGGGGTTGGATGCTGTGATGAGTGAACAAGCGGTTGGAGCGCTGAAAGAGCTGCAGGAGGTTTTTGCGACACGAAAGGCATTTTCGGTGCAGGCGTTTTTTGAGGAACAGGGCAATTAAAAGCAAAAGAGCAGAGGCAAAACCTCTGCTCTTTTGTGATAACAATTCAACAGGTGTTACTGGGGTGGGTCAGCCCAGATGGTGTGGTGGAGCGAGGGAAGTAAAAGAATTACTTCACGGCTCAAAGTCTATCTCAAAACGAAACGGTTAGTTGGTGCCCAGTTTTTCTTTGAGAAATGCGATGATTTGATCGTACACGGGGAGGATATCACCCCGTTCTTCGCCGGTAATGATCAGATTGCCATCGACATTGTAATAATAGATCTTTTCCTCTGGAACCTTCTCCGCCATGCAAGCCAGGTTGACCAACAGGTTAGGGCTTAAATCTGTGGTAATAACTTCATCAAACTGCTTTAGCAAGTCAGGGATCTGAGGAATCATTTTTAGAGAAAGCACTTTATTGCGAAATGCCTTCAGATAGATGTTTTGGCGGTTTAGTCGATCAATTTCATTACCCGGTTCTGAGGTGCGGACATACTCAACAGCGAGCTGGGGCGTAAGGGTTTGCACACCGGCAGGGAATGAAACGCCATAATCTGACACAAAGGCGGTCGGGTTGTTGATTTCAACATCACCAACTAGATCAAATAGATCCTGCAGTGATTTGAGTTCAAGAGTGATGTAATGCTCCGGGGTTACCTCAAAATCTTCAACCAGGATATCCGCAATCAATTGGGTCCCGGCAAGGATTTTGGCCTTATCATCGCCGAGCGTGGCTTGTTCTTCGTAGTAATAGGCCAGACCGAGGCGCTGGTCACCCTGGTTTTCAGGCGCAATGCCGCTAACCTTGACCACCAGGTCGCGTGGGAAGGCGATTGAGGTGATTTCTTGATTATCAAAATCCACCTTGATTAGACGGACGGTGTCGGCGCCAAAAGGCCATACACCGCTAGAATAATCTGCGCCGGTGAACAGAATCAAGATGCTGCCTGTGTTGCCGCAGGTCTTATCCGCGGCGGGAGTGGCATCGAGCATGGGGGATTTTACATCCGGCTGAACCAGGCTCAACGGCTCGGACAGCGGCTGGGTGTAGGCAGCATAGGCCTTGAATCCGCCAAAGATCAGCAGGCCAATGACAGCTACAAGCAGCAGGTCTTTCAAAATTGTCTTTTTCATCTTTTCCTCCTTGAGGAATTTGAACTAGGCGCGACCAATATTTTGGTCACAAAGGAGAGAATGGAGAGCAAATAGGTGGCAGCTATCTGGGGCGAATAATTGCCAGGAAGTGGGAGTTAAATATTTTTAAAGATTCTAAAAACAATCCTATGCCCCAGGAAATTGGCACTATTCGCCGCGCAATGGGTGGGGCGAGTGTGATTTTATGGAAATGAATATCACATCCACCAAACAGCCTACGGATTTCTTTCGGCTGAATTCCCCGCGTTTGTAGATTAGTAGGGTTCAGCCAAAAGTCATACCAGACAATTAGGCCATCTGGCTTTAGTACGCGGAGCATGTCTGAGGCCATGCGCCTTTTAATTTGATCGTCAAGGACGGAGGAGAAAGCTGTGTACTGCAAAACCAAATCAAAAGTTTTTGCCGGAAAGGGCAAATCTTGTCCATCAGTACAACTGAGGCACGATAATGGCAATTTATTATGTGCTTCGAAAAGCCTATCAGGAAGTAGATCAACGCCAAAAAGACGCTCAGGTTCAGCGCCAATGGATAAATATTCAAGGAGTACACCACCGCCTCCACAACCAATCTCAAGAATGCGTTGTCCGCAAAACGACTGAAACCCAGTTTTTCTCAAAGCACGGAGTAGGTCTCGTTGACGATTCTGAAGAGCAAACAGATAAGATGTATTGAAGACCGAGTATAGATCTTTGCCGGCAAATCGTCGTGCCCGGGCAGAGTATTCATTCCGCATACGGTCCAAATCAGTCATTATTGGGTTTCCAAGCGGGAACTTTGCCAGTCTTGTCGTTCCAGCGATTCCAGAAATGGAGTAAGCCGTTCAAGAAACCCAGCCCGTAACTGAGATGAAGAATGGCAAAAGTAAGTGGCAGAACTATAATGTGGCGCCAACCTTTTCTTGCAGCAGTGATCAGCGATGTGGTTAAATTAGCAAGCAGGTAACTTCCGCCCACCAGAAGAAGCGCGATCCATCCACCTGGAGTAAATAGAGACAGAATAAGGCTAAATATCAACGCAGTCACAAATAGAGGGGGAATGAACTGACGAAGGCTCATTTGACGGGGGTGCTTTTGAAGAACACGTATCTTATAAAATCCATATTGAAAATATTGTTTCCATAAGGCTCTCGGGGAGCTACGATTCGTATAAACAGATTTGATCTTCGGGTCAAGCAGTATTGTTCCACCATGCTCGCGCAAGCGATAATTGAACTCATCATCTTGATCACGAACCAATTCTTCGTCAAAAAGGCCTATTTTCTCAAACGCCTCACGGCGCCATGCGCCCATATAAACGGTGTCCACCCACTCGCGTTGTTCAGAATAGTGAAATCGCGCTCCACCAACCCCAAAAGGCGAGCTTGTTGCAATTGCGACTGTTTCACCAAATATCCCTTCGCCTCGAGCATTCATCCGCCCCCCGACGTTATCGGCCGTACAACTCAACAAAGTTTCAGCGCACCGACGTACATAATCTGGAGCAATTATGGTGTGCCCATCAACACGGATGATGATATCGCCTTGGGCTAACTTCAAAGCCGCATTAAGACCGGTTGGCACAATCTTTCCAGGGTTATCAATGAGTTGAATGTTTCGCTGATTTGCCTGATACCCAGTAATCATCTCGCGGGTTCCATCTGTAGACATCCCATCTGCCACAAGGATTTCGATCGGTCCAGGATAATCCTGGCGCAAGATAGAATCCATGCATTTGGGGATGGATGTCGATTCGTTTCGGATGGGCAAAATTATCGAGACTCTTAAGAGTTTATCGTCCATGTTTATTCAACACTTGAATCACGCATTTGGTTGAGTTTTGAAATGACAGCACGAAATTTTCCCGATGGGCTTCTTGGAATGTTTGAAACAATTTCAATCTTTGTTTGAACATTTCCAACGTGCATTCTCATGTTTTTTTTGAGAATATCTATATCAGCAGGCCCAAAATTCAAACCCGGAACGACATAGATAATAAAAAGATCTACTCTTTCCTGTACAATCTGGGATTCCTTAATAGTATCGACACCTTTAAAAACTGTGTCAAAACGTAATATTTCCCGCCCATCGGGCGTAATGCAAATATCCTCATAACGGCCTTCGATTCCTTCAATCAATGGCATATGACGGCCGCATGGGCAGAATTGATCTTCGGACCAGCGGGCTACATCCCCGATACGGTAACGGATTAACGGTTGCAATGTGTTTTGCAAACCCGTACAAACAACCTCTCCCATCTCTCCTGGTAGACATGGCTTACCCTGGCGATCCAATATTTCCAGCAGACCAATTTCCGGGCTAACGTGATAACGACCATATTCGCACTGTGAAGCAAAAATGCATCCTTCCACCGCCCCATAGCGATCCCAGATGCGGGTTTGCCAGGCTGCTTCTATCGTTTGCCGCGCCCTGCTTTCAAGCGTTTCTGACATGGTAATGATGGCGTTCGCAGGTGCAGGAAAATCGCTATGTTCGAGTGCATAAGCCGCAATTGTGGATAAAGCGCTAGGGTATCCCATGATGATGGCCGGGCGGTATTTTCGCAAAAAATCCATGTAATGGGGAAGATTGTCTGCTGACAGGTGGTAGATGGAGGCATAAGCCATGTTTTCAGCCGGGCTGTAACGCCAGAAAGGCGGCATGCCTTGATCATAGTTGCACACTTTACGCACGCCAAACATGACGCGCCGATCCTTGAAATGGACGCCCGCCCAGTGCAGGTTGCGCGCCTCGGCCACCGCCAGTTCAAGCGCGTGAAATTCCCTGGTGTAATAGATGTGGGTGGATGTGCCGGTCGTGCCGCTGGACTTGTGCACGATCACTCCCCGTGGCAGCTTCGGTTGAGTCAACAAATCTTGCGGACGAATCCGCAGGTTCTCCTTGGTTAAGAGTGGCAATCGTTGCAAGGTTTCGAATGACGCCATATCTGAGCGAATGCCAGCCTCTTGGAATACCTGGCGATAATAAGGCGAATTCCAAGCAGCCTTGAAGACTTCAGCTAGCTGCCTTTCCTGATACTGACTGAATTGCGCACAGCTCCAAGCTTCACGCGCCTGATACTCACTTACCAAGCGGTGAAAATGAGTGCTGAAGCGGCGGTGGTACCAGCCGTAACCATAAATGGCAACCATCCACTGTTGCATTGGGACAGGCGCTGCCTGGTATAGTTGATCCATTATTCCTGCCATCTTATTTCATCACAGCGCGTAAAATTTCTTCCCACCGCGGTAAGATAACCGCCCAGTCCAATTGCTCCGCCTTCCTGCGCCCGTTGGACGATAGCTTCTGCGCCATTGCTGGCTCGCATAGAATGCGCTGGATGGCATCTGCCATTGCTACCGGGTCGTCCGGCGGAACAAGCAGGGCTTCGCTACCATCCTGCCATAGGTAGGGCAGTTCACCCACGCGCGTGGTGACGATCGGCAATCCGCAGGCCGCTGCCTCCAGCAACGAAACGCCAAAGCTTTCGTAGGTGGTGGTATTTAAAAAAATATCAGCTCGATTCAACCAGACGGGCACTTCAGATTTATCAACCCCGCCCTGAAAAACAACTGCATCTTGCAATCCCAATTGATGGACGGCCAACCGGGTCCTTTCCAGAGCACCGTCACCTTTGTCGGGGCCAATCATTAGCAAGCTGGCAGATGGGAAGGATTTTCTGAGCTCGGACAGGGCCTGCACCGCCAGCCAGGGTTGATATATGGCATGAAAGGCACGCAACCAAACCAGGCGCGGGGTGATGTCTGTGCGCAGGGTATAGGGGTACTGATCCACCTGGATGGCGTTGGGCAGATACTGGATATTGGAATGGAAGGCAGCCAGGGATGCAGCGATCCAGCGCGAGGGCGTGACGACTGCCGCCGCTGAAGCCAGCAAACGGGTCACCCGCCCCGGGTTGCGTTGGGCAAATTCCGGCAGGCCGCCGCCGTGCAGCGCCAGCACAAAGGGCTTCTTCAAGAGCCGGAGGGCTGCACATACCGCCTCGGCCCAGATGAAAGCCGGCCCGCTGTACACTTCCACCAACGCCGCGCGATATTGACGGGCATGAAAAATGGCAGTTGCCAGCATATCAGCCAGGCGCAGCAAACGGTTGATTTGCCCGGAAGCAGCCAGAACCTGCCAGCCACGCTGCTGCAGGCGCAGGCTCAATTCCTCCCCCACACTGCGAGTATGACGCGCAGCCGAGAGGTAATTGCCGATCATCAACAAGCACTCAGATGGCATCATCCTCCAGCGGTTTGATGACCCTGGCTGGCACCCCACCTGCCAGAACACTGGCTGGGATGTCGCCAGCAACCACGGCCCCTGCCGCGACCAGACTTCCCGGATGAACAGTGCTTCCAGATGTAATGACAGCATGAGTGGCAATCCAGCATCCCCTATATATTTTTATTGGCGCCATATCAAGCGGTCCAAATCGAAATGAATCATTTCTACGGGTATGATTGCTGGAAGCAATAACAACATAAGGGCCAAATATGACTTCATCATCAATAAAAATAGAATCAGTGGCCAACAAAGAACATCCAAATGCAATATAAACATGACTGCCGAGTTCAATCATTGCGGAATTATATATATCCAGGTTTCTACCCAATCGTAAATTTTTACCACATCTTCCGAAGAATGGACTAGCCGCCCAACCCCTTAACCGTAGGAATATTACATTATCCGGCAGTCCATTCAGCAGCCAAAGGATAAAATGGAGTGGCCAATCATATCGTAGAATTTGCCATAAACGTTGAGTTTTCATTTTCGCACCCATTTTTCAATTGCCGCGATCATCTGCGGAACCTGGGCTTCAAATGTACATGACCTGGCCAACTGCAACCCCAAAGCAATTCTTTCTTTGCGCAGTTCAGGATCATTAAGTAGTCGACGAACGCCAGCCGCAAGATCCTCTGAACTCCCCGGCGCCACCAGTTCAGCGGCACTACCAATAAAGTCGGGGATAGAGCCTACATGCGTAGCCACTACCGGTAAGCCGTGCGCCATGGCTTCCCAAATGGTGCGCGGGAAGCCCTCAGATGCGAGAGACGCCAATATATAAATATCGGCCTGTTGATAGTAGCGAAAGAGGTCTGGACCGATGGTATGGTAGCCATGATATTTAACCCGATCAGACAAGCCAGCACTGGCGGCCTTATCCTGCAATTCATCCAGGATAGGGTCACCTTTTTCAGCCATGCCGACAAGGTCCAGCACTACATCCTCGCCATCCTCCACCAACAATTCGAGCGCCTGCAGTATCTCCAATAAGCCTTTGGCACGATCCATCCGTCCGGTATATAACAAGTGGATGGGACGTTGTTGACATGTATCTGCACGGACAAAGAAATCTGCTTCGCTCAACGTTGTGGTGCGGGTTTCTACCAGATTGGGCACTTTCTGCTGCAATTGTGTGTAGAGTTTACGGCTATTAACGAAGGTCAGGCTATTGGCTGCCACCTGCTCCTGTTGACGGGCGTTCCACCAGCTAAAGGCGCGAATCAGCTCTTTGCGCCAACGCGGTTGGGGAAGGTCGTCAACTCCAGCCAGATAATCCCCAACCAGCAGCAATGCTATCGGCAGATTGCCAGCCGCACGGGCCACAGCTGGCAGTAAGGGTGATGGACCGCGAATCAGCAAGGCATCCAATTGATCACGCTGACGGCGCACAGGAGCGGTGATGCTGCCTGAATGCAACAAACGGTGGGGCACGGAATTGTGGGGGCCCAGACCATACAAATATGCATTGTCAGCCCGGATGGGATAATCCATAAACTGCGCTTCGTGCGGGCTGGGCTGATGCAAGAATAGATCCAGATGATCAACTCGCGCTGCCAAGCTGTCGATGAAGCGCCCCAAGTAGCCGGGCAGGTAGATCCAGCCATCCTTAATTTGTGCAGGAATGTGGTAATGAAAACCCAGTCTCATGCAGGCTGCTTGCTTGTGCGTACCCGGCTGGCCGTAACAATCATGGCTGCTACCAGGCCATAGACAAACCAAGTGGATGAGCCCGTCAGCGAATTGATGGCCCACATGTGGATACTCATACTCACAAACGTGCCCAGAACAGCAGCAGGCCAGAAATGACCGCGACGGACTAGCCTCAACGCTGAGAGGCTACCTCTAACTGCCAAAGTAATCAAAAGCAGACCAAAAGGAATGGTGCCGGCCAGGCCATTTTCTGCCAGGAAACCCAGGTAAGAATTATGTGCCGATTTCGTGTCATAGTGATACTGGCCAAAATGACGTAATTCTAGAGGAATATCCAATGGTACAGATTCTTTAACGTAGCGCGAAGATCCAACCCCAATGAGCGGATTTTCTGAAAACAAGCGGAGTGATTTTTGGTTCATCAACTGACGGATTAGATAAGATTTATCCTGATCCAGTTTGTTGAAGGTACTGAATCGTGATTCCACCGCTCGCGCCACCACATTGGGTGTGGAAAGCACCAGCGCCCCAAGACCAGCTGCCACCAGCAGCATTGCAATTAGCGGGATGGCTGCTTTCTGACGCACCATCAAAAAAAATAGCAGTTGGACGGCAACCCCAGCAGCGATAGCCACCCATGAGCCACGCGAACCGTTAATAGCAGCAGCTCCCCATAAAATCAGGTTGGCAGACACAGCCAGCCAGCGTTGCTTGCCGCGTGCTTCCAATAGCCAGGTGAAGAGAAAGGGTGAAAAGGTTGAAAATTGAAGCCCATAATTATTCTGAGACATAAAATGTGTGCCGGTCCAGGCGCCAACGTTACTAAACAGCAGCACTTCCACCCACCGTAGTGCGGCCAGTCCCAGCATACCCCAGGTCAACAGCCGGTTGATAACGGACCAGAGTTTGCCTTCACTGATTAAATAAGCGGTGATGACGAAGACCAGCAGCCAATAAGCATAACGAATAATTGAAATCAGACCATCACCATCAAAGTCGGTACCGCCGCTCAGGATACCGTTCAAGAGGGCAGATAAAAATATCCCCAGCCAAATGCATAATGCAAATAATACCCAGCGGCGGCAATGCGAAAGCTGAGCAAATGGAGGACGGAAGAAGGTCTCCAATGCAATCAAAAACATGATTGGCGCCGATAGCGAAAGCCCCAATAGGGGAACGTCGATGAGCGGCAGAACCATATAGAGGGTAAAGAGGTAGAAGAAGAATCGTACAGTTTTTTTTATCTGTATTGGTGCGCTAACTGATGATTGAATAAATCTATGATTATCCGAAACCATTGTTATCTTACGTCTGATGTGAATTATACCGAAAAGGCAGGAAGAAGCTCAAAAGTTTGGACATTAATGCCAAAATCCACAAGCAATACATGACGCAAGAGATGACTGGTCATTTTTGCAGCGATCCTGGTGCATAAGCCCTCAACCGTTTTGGCCAGTAAGCGTTCAAGATTGCGCCCGGTATTTTGGACTTCATGAAAAACGCCTTCAATGCGTTCACGGGTGCGGTTGAGCCAACGGCCCAAGCGCCGGTCATTCTGACAGTGCTGATTGGAGCGGCGGGGGGTCCAAACCAGGTTATTGGTCTGGTCAAAGATTTTCGTTTGCCAGGCCAGACCCAGGAAACCTTTATCGCCAAAGAAATCGCAGAATGAAAAATAATCCAGAACGGTTTCTGCTGCGGCTCGCTCATCCGTATTTGCGGGCACCAAGTCATAAACAATTGGAATGCCCGACAAGGTGGCTATGGCAACCAACTTGTAGCCAAAATACTTGAGTTGACGAGCCACACAACGCCCATAGCCCGCACTACCCGCAAAATCGCTGTGCCTTTTATGGCGTTTGTAGCCCATGACAGGCACTGGTTTGGTATCCAACAAGAATTGTGAATGCAAATGCTACCCTTTGGTCATAAGACAATGTCGTCGGAACTGTTCAACCCGTCCTCGCAGCGCCCGTGACCGGCGATTGTACTGACTTTGATCAAGCAAGTTCGGAAACATCGCCAAACAATTGGCCCGGATGAGATTATGCAAGCGATTTTCTGTAAAATAGAACAGGTTATACCGAGGTTTTGTTAA